>CENP01067735.1_pt1 | contig 30958 bp, 28 predicted proteins | sample 361281 | NCBI WGS metagenome assembly CENP01 (sample SAMEA2591122, study PRJEB7988) | marine metagenome | biome: marine biome (ENVO:00000447); feature: deep chlorophyll maximum layer (ENVO:xxxxxxxx); material: saline water (ENVO:00002010), including plankton (ENVO:xxxxxxxx) | depth 70 m | reverse complement strand
ATGGTGGTCACGGGCAGATTCGAACTGCCGACTTCCAGATTAGGAATAACCTATTCCATCATATACTCATTTATAAAATCATTTGTTTTTATACACTTATATAATATTTCACTAACTTTAGGACTTTCGGAACACCCTGAAACAAAATCTAATCTATATAATGTAGAACTTCCCTAGTTAAAATATATCAAACACCCATTAATTGGCTTCAATTATTCCCCACTTTGTGTAATCATCACGGAATGAAACGTCTTCTAGTTATGTGTGACTTTCAGATTTTTAAAAAAACCTTCAGTACCATTGTCAATGTAAAGACCAACCCCACCTTTCATCTCTGCACCGTGTTTGAGATCGTTAACGATAATAGTAGGATGCTCATTATCATGAACAAAAAGTTTGGCTTGATCTCCTATGACTTCAATTCGCATTTTTGTCCAAGCGCCGGTGACTAGATCAACATAGGCCTCATAATGTCCAGGCACTTCGGTGCGAAGACGATCAAATTTCCAATCTGGATAAGAAAAATATTGTGTAGCACGATTTCGCCGTAATTGCTGCTCGGCACGCCCGTTGGTTGGACGTAAATACATGCACTCAAATGCTGAAAGGTCATCGGCAATTCGGAATGCTATCCCAATGAAGCCTCTCGCTTCAGGTATCGCATCAGGAAGCGGTCGACCTGCTACCTCAATTTCTATCGTACCATCATGAAATTCTATATCCTTAATACGTGCGAAGGTAGGATTGTCTGGGGTCTCCGCATCAGGAGTTAAAACCAAACGAACGGCGTCATGCCCTTCATGAGAGGCTATCATAGGCTCAACGTCATTAGGCATCAGCTTTGCTAAGTTTAGTTCAATCTCATCCATCGGGCACTCCTCATTTGGTTATTTGAACAGTGCAGTTGAATTAATGCCCAGCCTTCTGTGGGTTTTTCACTCATTTGTTTTGCTCCTAATTCATGGTCTGATCGTAAACCAACTAAATAAGTTTTTCAATTAGACGATCAACATAGAATTGAGATTTCTTAGCATCGGTAAGAGTGTCGCCCTTATCACGACACTGATATTTGCATAAATGATCACCCCTAGAAACAAGGAAAACTATTTATCAGAACACAGAAGCTACCCCCCTTAGTTTATCCTCCCATAGTAATACCTTCCATCTTCGTCATATAGACTAACATTACCTCCATTTACCGTCCCATGGTAATACCCTCCATCTGGGTCATAGAGGTTTATGTTCGCCGCAAAACCTACCGACACAGAACCAATAGTAATCGCCACAAAGATACAAACCGCTATCATCATTTTTCTCATAGTTTCTCTCCTTGTCATCTCACAGACTTTTGTTTCAGTTAAGGTTCCATTTTCAATGACAATCTATAAATGCAATAAGGTGTCTAAGAGAAATACTACAGGGAGAAAAGGGGCATACCCCCCATACCCCATTTCTTTTTGGGACTTAACTGGGTTTTAAAAATATCCTCCAGAAAAAATTCACCCAAAAGGTTTTTTAACTCTCATGAGAGTTTATGAGGTGGTGACCCCGAAGGGATTCGAACCCATGACCTATTGATTAGGAATCAATCGCTCTATCCAACTGAGCTACGGGGCCACTTTTCACCTCACTTTTGATATATCACCTAGACCCAAAATAACAAGAAATACACCTTAACCACCACTAGGGTATATCCTATTCACGAATCATTCACATAAGGTTTTAGGTGATATAAAGGGAGAAGGGGTTTCGAACTCTCATGAGAGTCTAAGAATCGTTAAATGACCTATGTGAATGTCTAATAAGGACAAGAAATGGGTTATATACTATTCACAAATCATTCACATAAGGATTCATGGGATTTTATGGCAGTATAACCTATTGATATTATTATGTTATTCAGGTTGATTAGATAGAATGATATATTAGGAATCTGGCACTCTATCCAACTGAGTTACGCAACCACACGGTTTCATTATCCCTTTTAACCGTATTATTCAAGTTATACTAACAACTATATTTGTATAGAATACTCAAATAGCCTTAAATAAAATTAGTAGTCTTTACCTTCTTATTATGGAAGTTAAAATAGAAATTTCTGTAATGAAGGTTTAGACTGAAACCCCTAAACTAAAAACTATCGAGAGATAAGTTTTGAACTTAATAGTTTAATTTTTTCAAAAAAACTACGTAGATTAAAATTTAAAATATTCTATTAAATCGTATTTTTGAAATAAGTCGAAATATTATTTTATTGGAATTGAAAAATAAAATGTAGCTGTTTCCGTGCCTGGATTTGCATCCCCTAAGCTTGCATTTGAATAATGTGAAAGAGCCAATCCAATTCTTGATCGATTATCTAAACGATAAGCTATTTCTAATTGAGAACGAAATTCTAATTCATGCCCAAGATCCAACTTTTTATTACCACCCCAATAATAATTAGGAGCAAAAGATGGCGTAGCTACCAATCTACGGCCAAAATGCAAGTCAACTAAAATACCCGCGCCTATAAATCCTTGCGATGTATTAGTCAAAGCCACTGACGTAAAAGGCTTAAAGCCAAAGAATTTTCTTCCTGATCTATACTCTAATCTTACTTCAGCGCCTTTCTCTTTTTTACGATTAAAATCATAACTCCCCACACCTATGGAAACAAAAGAAGGGTCATCCTCTCTCAATTCAGCGGCTTCTAAGTATCCTAGCTGAGCGGCGAGAAGAGCTGTTATTATAACGAACATTATTGATATATAAGGAACAGAAACTTTTAAAGACAACTGTATTTTATCTCCGTCTAACCAAAATCTTTTTATTAATCATCAATATTTCCTCGCAAAAAATTTAAACAGGATAAATAAAAACTCTTCTAAATAGAGCTTTATATGAATTATATTAGCATAAGACGAATTATATTACCTTGTAATCTTCTGTTGCTTCAACTAGTGCCGAAAGAACTAGCGGTTCCATTGCAGAATGTCCAGCATCATGAATAATTTTATAATGCGCCCCATTCCAAGAGTTATTAAGTTTATCGGCGGTAACCATAGGACAAACCATATCATATCTTCCCTGAACAATAGTACATTTATGATTAAATACTTTGCTTAAATTCATATAAATATAGTTTTCAGGTAGAAAAAATCTATTTATAAAATAATGAGCTTCAATGCGCGCCAAAGCGAGCATTCTTTGTGCAGATTTATCATAAACCAAATGCCGGTTGCTAGGTAACAATGTTGAACACGAGCCTTCAAAATTCGCCCAAGCTATTGTCGCTGGCCCGTTGATTTCAGGATCATTGCTAACCAAACGGTTATAATAAGCATTAAGTATTTGATTACGTTCGCTTGGCGGAAGAAAATTCCTAAATTTGCTCCAATGGTCGGGAAAGACTGTCTTTATACCTTCAAGAAACCAGTCAAGTTCGGATTGACTGCATAAAAAGACCCCTCTAAGAATAAAACCGGCTACCCTTTGAGGAAAATTAATTCCATAAATTAGCGCTAAAGATGAACCCCATGAGCCTCCAAACAATAGCCATTTTTTTATATTTAAATATTGTCGCAATAATTCCATATCACTTAATAAATCTTGCGTAGTATTATGCTGAATTTCTGCAAACGGCTTTGACCGCCCACTTCCTCTTTGGTCAAAAATTATAATTTTATAGTACTCAGGATCAAAAAATTCTCTGTGCGAAGCAGAGGCTCCCGCACCAGGCCCACCATGTAATACTAACGCAGGAAAACCGTTAGGGTTTCCTGATAACTCCCAATACATTTCATGGCCATTATCTAATTTTAATAGTCCTGTTTTATATGGCTCAATATGAGGGTACAATGTTGTTTTAGACAATTACACATTCACCTGGGAGAAATAAAGTTTCTGATTCTTAAATAATAAAATAGAGTTTATAACTGTTCTTTCAATCTTTAACTTGAGAATAATATCTTAAATATAATTTGGTTTAAGGCTAGAACAACTTAAATATAAACATTATGATAGTGGCAAATAATTGTCATTTAGAACAAATTTGAGTTAAACGATGCCAAATTATATTAAAAGTGTTCTTTTTTGTTGTCTATTTGGCCTATTGGGTTGTTCCGTAAATCCTGCCACTGGTGATAGAAGTTTCACAGGCTTTATGTCATTAAAGGATGAAGCAAACATAGGTCGTCGTGAACACCCAAAAATTATCAGAGCATACGGTGGTGTCTATAAGGAACCGCGCCTCAACCAGTATATAAGTAAAATAGGCAATGCCCTCGCGAAGACTTCTGAACTTCCAAATATAAAATGGACCTTTACAATTTTAGACTCACCTCAAATTAATGCTTTTGCGGTTCCAGGTGGGTATATATATGTTACTCGTGGCCTTATTTCGCTCGCTTCCAGCGAAGCGGAACTTTCTGGCGTTATAGCACATGAAATAGGCCATATTACGGCTAGACACACGGCACAACGTTATAGTAGCTCTATGGTAACCAGCGGATTAACTATGGCGGCCAGCATATTTTTAGGCTCAATCGCAGGAGATGCGGCTGATTTAGCTAGCAACATAGCGGTAAAATCGTATTCACGAAGCCAGGAATTTGAAGCTGACACGTTGGGAGTTCGTTATCTCTCTAGAAACGGCTATGATTTAACAGCTGTCCCCAAATTTTTATCCAAGCTAAGGGCGAACAGCAAACTCGAAGCTAAACGCCGAAAATCAGACCCTTTAAAGATAGATAGTTTTGATATTTTCGCGACTCATCCCAGAACATTAGATAGAGTAAAGCGCGCCATTAATAATAAAGAATCATTCCAACAAGGTAAACGAACTGGAAACATTGAATACCTTAAATTAATACATAACATGCCTTATGGGCATAATCCGGAAAAAGGCATCGTAAAGGGCCAACTATTTATTCACTCTAAACTACGTTTCAGCTTTGAGGTTCCGACTAACTATGTAATCTTAAATTACCCTAATCGCGTAATTTCCCGACATTCAAACGGCAATATAATTCAATTTGATATAGCCAAAAAATATTTTGACGGCCCGTTAAAAAAATATATTTCTCGCCACTGGTTACCTCGCAAAAACATCATAGAAAATGACAACATTATCGTAAATGGTATGGAAGGAGCGACAGCTAAGCTGCAAGACAGAAATAAAAAAGGTAACTACGAAGTTAGGGTTGTAGCCATCAGGAATAATAAAAATAACAGAATATATAGATTTATTTTTAGATGTCCTGAATTAATAACCGCAGAATCATCATTAAACTTCCGAAAAACTACTTATAGCCTCAGAAACTTATCAGAAACAGACGCTAAGAAAATTACATCAAATCGTATTCAGGTGATACCAGTAAGGAATGGGGACACTGTAAAAAAACTATCAAATATGATGAATGTTAACAGATTTAAAGAAGAAACATTTAGAGTATTAAATGGTCTAACCCCTTTCGAAAAGCTTCGCTATGGGCGTCTTGTGAAAATTATTGTAAGTTGAAAATAATTACTATTGTTTTAAACACAACCAACCTATCAAAAAAAATTTGTTGTTAACTTCATTTATTTCACTACGCTGCCTGCAAAACTGCCTCTAATTTCTCAGTTGCCTGTTCTTTGTTTATACTTTCAACAGCAGCAAACTCGCCTGCCAGCCGCTCAAGAGCAGACTCATATATTTGACGCTCGCTAAACGATTGATCAGGTTGCCCAACATTACGATGTAAATCCCTCACAACTTCTGCTATTAGGACAGGATCACCAGAATTTATTTTAGCCTCGTATTCCTGAGCTCGCCTACTCCACATTGTACGTTTGATACGCGCGCGACCCTTTAAGGTAGAAACAGCAACGTCCATTATTTTTCGGGAACTAACCCTACGTAATCCTGAAGTTTCCATCTTATTTGTTGGAACTCTTAGTGTCATTCTATCATTCTCAAAGGTAACAACAACCAACTTCAGGTTTTGTCCAGAAATGATCTCTTTTTCTATTCCCCTTACTTGGCCAACACCATGGGTAGGATAAACGACAAAATCACCCTCTTTAAAGTCTATTATTCCCTTTTTTTCAGCTACCATTACTATTTACTCCAATAAGTTGTATGAAGTTAGAGAATAAAAATTCTAACTCCAATCTTATAATTTAAATATTTAGGAATAACCCTACTAAGTCCATACAAACAAACTCAATCCAGCTTAAAATCAATATCTCCAAATTTTCTGGATAAAAATGGTTAAAAAAATTTCCATAGAGATACCAATTATATTAATAATTAATATCTTAGTCTATTTACAAAAATATTTTATTTTCTAACTGCCAATACCAGGATTTTCGCTCAATTCGGACAATTTTCCTTCTTTACCTTTCCACTCTTCTGCGTCCGCCGGTGTATCCCCCTGAGAAGTTATATTTGGCCACATAGCTGAAAACTTTGTGTTTAAGTCCAACCATTTTTCCAAACCTTCTTCTGTGTCTGGCAAAATTGCCTCGGCTGGGCATTCTGGCTCGCATACGCCACAGTCAATACATTCATCAGGGTTAATAACTAAAAAATTTTCTCCTTCATAAAAACAGTCTACAGGACATACTTCGACACAATCCATAAACTTACATTTAATACAATTTTCTGTCACGATATAAGTCATAGTTTATCTCCAATAAATTATTTATTTGTATTTGTTATAATAATTGATTTCTACACTTTAGCCTAAGCAAAGCCAAGCCTCGCCTTAACTCTTTTTTTTGCTTCACCTCTATCAATATCATTAACATAAATTAACCCAGCAATTCTGCTAATTAAATTAGACTCATAATAATCAACATTACCATCGGCAAAAGCGACCTCCCATAACATTTCAATCATTTGAACCCGCTCCTGCTGATCGAACCTATCTTTAATCACTCGGGTAAAAGAATATAGATCACCGGTTTGCTCCAGAACAGATTGCGCTTCAATTACCAAAGTTTCACTTTCTTCATTGTTGAGACCAAAATTAGCCTGCATTAGACTTATAATTTTTTTACGCTCTTTTTCATCAAAATGACCATCCATACAAGCGGCCTCGACGAGTAATGCAGCAGAAGCAGCCTCTAACTGGCCTATTTCAGCACCCTCAAATTCTTGAACATTATTTGAAAATAATAGTTTAATTCTATTAATCATGGCATTCCTATGAGCTAAATAAATAATTTTTTAACTTAGGTTTTTTTTGATTTTAATCAAGGTTATTATTCTTCAATAAAAAGCGATCAATTGCTCGCCTTTCGAATTTAGTGGGACGCCCTGCTCCAGGCTGTCTTTGAGCAACTTTATTATTTGATAATTTATTTTTTCTTTTTTGTATATGTGGCTCTGGGGTTAGATCTAAATACAGCTCTCTCGCCTCAATTGCTGGCCCTCGCCGTAATCCAATCTGTTCAACTTGAACCACTCTGATTATGTTAGCAGCCATAAACGTCAAGGTATCGCCTAATATAATGGCAAAGTGAGGTTTAAAAATTATCTTACCATTAACTCTAACTTTACCTGCTTTGCAGAATTTTGAAGATAATGATCGACTTTTAAAGAAACGAGCATACCAGAGCCATTTATCTAAGCGTATCTTTTTTTTTGTTAAATTTTCAACCATTAGGAATATTTTTAAACTCCAAATCTCTTAGCTTTGAAAAAGGTGTTTCAGTCTTTGAGATAAAATTATTTTCTTTCCTCTTTTTGGAACTCTCTGTATGAAAATTTTTTTTACTTTTCCTTTTTTTCTCTTTAATAAATAAATAAATTTTCTTGTTTTCTAATGTTGTACCTTTATCAAATCTTTTGTACCCAAGATTTTTTATCATCTCACCAAAATCCTTATAAGAACAGCCAAGTAAATTTAAAACTTCTGGAGTGACGATAAATTCTCCATTGTTGGTCTCTTTACTGAGGATTCCTAACAATTTATCTAAAATATCAATTCGGATAAATAAATTACCCACAAGCGTATATCCAGCAACAAGCATAAATTGTTTAGAAACACTACTTTGATATGGCACTGATACCCTACCTGGACTAGGCAACTGTGGTATGCAATGCAATTGATTTTTTAAAGCCCACAATAGTGAGGTCAACCAGCTATATTTTGGTGATAATAGCGTTGGAAAATATACATGACTCCTGTCAATCTTTATACCAAGGTTTTTTAAAATCCCGTAATCATAACTTTTTAATTTTCTAATTTGGTCAATTGACGATGCTTTAGTAATTATTCCTCCAGAGTCTATCAATTGAAATAACAGTCCTCGCAAGGATCCGGTAGAATTAGAATTCTCCGCCAAAAATAAAGGTTTTAATAATTCATTATTGTGTTTTGTAACCCAGGATTGAACATATGTCGTGACCTTGCCTTTTAAAACTTTGTTTAATACATCGCTAGAGATAAGTTTCACCATCGGACTTAGCAACTTATGGCTCGAACACAAAACAGCGATTGGCTGTTTATTGTTGCCATCAAACCAAAAAATTTGGCCTTTTGGGTCGAGGCTCATATTTTTACCATCTTCGTATATTATTTTTTTTATTCTTGTCTCAATCTCACTTATCAGCACCCGATTTGCGGCGCGAGCGATAGCACGTCCCGCCATTGCACCATCAACATTGGTTGGAATAAACTTTATACCTTTAATATGGCCAATAAATTGACCCTCAACTAAAATTGCGTTATCACTATTTACTCTAACATCAAGAATTGACCTATCTTTCAGCTTCTTCATCAAGATCGAAGTCCTTTGATCTATAAAACGTTGGGTAAGACGCTGATGTAATGCATCAGATAGCCTATCTTCGATTTGTCTGGTGCGAATTTGCCATTTTTCAGGATCACTCAACCATTTAGACCTATTAGAAATATATGTCCAAATTCTGATGCTTGAAATTCTGTCAACTAACGCGTCAATACCTCCTTGGGTTTTATCGATTCCCCGAACCTCTTGAGCTATCCAATCTGATTTTAATTCGCCAAATTTCGATAAATGGGCGAATATCTGAGCCAAAAGATTTGCGTGCTGTCCCATTATTTGTTTCTTAAAATCTGGAATTTGGCAAACATCCCACAATAGCTTAACCGAACTAGAATTTGTCAACTGACTACTAATATTATTTTTTTTAATAATTTCTAATAAAAGCTTTTCATCATTTGACTTAGGCGTTTTGACCAAACCCATTTTTTCTGGAACTTTGTTAAGGCTAATTATTAAATTTTCTAGAGTGCTGAAATCTAAATTAATACTGCGCCACTGCGCGTTTTGTATTGAATCAAATTTATGTTCCTCAATCTGTTCAATTATATTAGGGTTAATTCTAATAGCACTGCCGGTTTCACCAAAAGTACCATCATTCATATATCGCCCCGCTCTACCTGCAATTTGCGCCAACTCATCGGGCCTCAAATCTCTCATTATTTTACCATCAAACTTATTTAAAGCTGCAAATGCGATATGATTAATTTCCATATTTAATCCCATTCCAATCGCATCTGTAGCTACTAGGTAATCAACATCGCCATTTTGAAACAATTCAACTTGGGCGTTTCGAGTACGCGGACTTAGACCACCCATAACGATTGCTGCTCCCCCTCTTTGCCGACGAACTAGTTCGGCAATCGCATAAACATCAGACGCTGAAAATCCAACAATTGCGGTTCTCCGTGGTAGTCGAGCAATTTTAATTTTTTCTTTGTATAGTAATCTAGAAAACCTAGGACGCATTATGATTTTAATATTTGGAATTAATTTAACCAAAAGATTTTTTACAGATTCTGAACCCATAAACATGGTTTCACTCCGCCCACGGGCACGTAACAATCGATCGGTAAAAATATGTCCACGATCAATATTAGTGCATAATTGCACCTCATCAATTGCTATAAAATCAACTGAGTTAGTCAAGGGCATAGATTCAACAGTGCAAAAAAAATATTTTGCATGACGCGGAATAATTTTTTCCTCGCCCGTTACAAGAGCTACCTGTTGGGGCCCCTTTAAAGAAACCGCACGGTCATAATTTTCTCTAGCCAACAACCTTAGCGGAAAACCAATCATTCCACTTCCATGTCCAAGCAATCTTTCCATTGCAAAATAGGTTTTACCCGTGTTTGTTGGACCCAAGACCGCTATAATATTTGATTCTTTAGTATTTATTTGCATTTTAGCGTTCAATTTTGGTAAGTTAGTAAAATTCAAATAATTTTAAATTAACTCTAAAAAAGCAAACTTAAAAAGAAAAAAAGAAAAAATATTATAATTTTAGGGCTTGCATAAAAGATTAGCCAGATACATATGACTTTCTGCAGATATGATACCTTATTTAAATCGCTAATGGTGAAAATATTATGACAGCAAAAGAATCAGATAATAAAATAGAATTTAAAGCTGAGGTCTCCAAGGTTTTGGATTTAGTGATAAACTCATTATACAGCAATAAAGAGATTTTTCTCAGGGAACTAATTTCTAATGCTTCGGACGCATGTGACAAACTTCGATACCTCTCTCTAACTCACGATAAACTTATAGACAAAGGTACAGAATTCTCCATATCCATCACTACTGATAAAAAATCCAAAAGCATATCGATTAGAGATAATGGAATTGGAATGAACCATGATGAACTGATCGAGAACCTGGGAACGATAGCAAAGTCTGGTACAACAGCTTTCCTTGAAAGTCTATCAGGTGATGAGAAGAAAGACGCAGAACTCATTGGCCAATTTGGCGTGGGTTTTTATGCATGCTTCAGTGTAGCAGAAAAGGTCGAAGTTTTAACCAAACGTGCGGGCGAATCTCAGGGATGGCTATGGACATCTGAGGGTGCCGGATCATATAGCATATCGAAAGCGGATCGTGACAGTCAAGGCTCTACGGTGACGGTATTTTTAAAGAAAGAGAGCAAAGAGTACCTTGAAGAATCAAGAATTCGAAATATAATTAAGACTTATTCAGACCATGTGTCGCTGCCAATCAATTTTGAAAAAGTAGAAAAGAATAAAACCGATATAGAGCAACTCAATAGTGGTTCAGCCATTTGGACACGAAATAAATCCGATATTACAGACGAACAATATAAAGAATTTTATCACAGCGTTGGCCATGTATTTGACGATCCTTGGTTAACCCTTCATAACAGGGTGGAAGGTAAAATTGAATATACAAATTTACTCTTTATCCCCTCATCAAAACCATTTGACTTAATGAATCCGGATCGTAAGCATAAGGTAAAACTTTACGTTAAAAAGGTCTTCATCACTGACGATTGCGAAGACCTCATGCCAAGTTACCTGAGATTTGTTAGGGGCGTTGTTGACTCTGAGGATTTACCGCTAAATGTTAGTCGCGAGATGTTGCAGCATAATTTGCTAGTAACTCATATCAAAAAAGCTCTCGTTAAAAAAGTTTTTTCGGAATTAAAAAAGAAAGCCTCAAAAAAAACAGAAGAGTATGAATTATTTTGGACTAATTTTGGAGCAGTTTTAAAGGAAGGGTTATATGAGGACCATGAAAATAAAAATACCCTTTTAGAGCTCTCTCGTTTTAAATCAACTCGCAGTAACAACCTTGTGAGCATAGAAAATTACATGGAGGGTATGAATGACGGACAAAAGGATATTTTTTATATAACAGGAGACAATAACGATATAATCGAAAACTCGCCTCAATTAGAGGGATTTAAGGCTCGTGGGATTGATGTTCTCTTGCTTACTGATCCAGTGGATGAATTTTGGGTGCCGATGGTAGGAGAATATAAAGAAAAAAAATTCAAATCAGTGACTGCAGGCGATGTAAATTTAAGCGAAATAAAAAATTCAGGCGACAAAAAGCCAAAAAATGAGAAGGATGAAACTGTTAAAGAGTCAGACCTTGCCAAATTAATCATAGCAATGAAAGAAATACTTGGTGAGGCTGTAAAGGATGTTAAAACTTCTGATAGACTAACCGATAGTGCGGTATGTTTAGTTGCAGCTGATGGTGATATGGACCTTCATCTTGCAAGGATGTTAAAACAACAAGGTCACAACGATATGCAAGATAGTAGCAGAATCCTTGAAATAAACTCATCCCATAAATTGATTGTTAAATTATCCGAAATTTCTCAAGATCTATCAAAGAAAAATTTATTGAGCGATGTCGCACATCTTCTTTTAGACCAAGCCAAAATCACTGAGGGCGAGGCTATTAAAGATCCGGCCAACTTTGCTAAACGCCTCAATGAAACTTTGGTGAAAATTTTAAATTAAAACACGATAAATATTTATGTATTACATTCCAAATCATAAAAAATGGTGATGTTTATGATGTTAAACGAGCTAAAATCTCTGAAGGAATTCCAGCCGCCTTTATTCCTTTTACCGACTCAGATGCTTTAACAGCCCAAACGCGCTTTTCTGTTCCCTCAACATGAATTTCTCTGCCTTTAGATATTTTATGGCGAATGGTCCCAACCTTACCATCCCAATTTTCAACCCAAGTTTCAATTGTTACTTGATCATCCATTCTGAGAGGTGACAAAAATGATGCTTGAGCATCAACCAGAGGTATTCCAGCAATATTATATTGTGGCCACATCTCTCCCCAAAATAATCCAACCTCGTTAAACATATTTTGGGTTGCAATATCAAACCATAGAAAAAAGTTTGGATAAAATACAATTTTAGCACTATCACAGTCACTGAACATAATTGTTCTATCTTGACAAAAAATTTTCATTTTAAATAATATTTCACTCCCGTTCTAGACTTAATTGAGACGTTATATACGGTATAGATTACTGGTAAGCCAATAACATTATTAATTATTATTTTAGACTTGTATAAAATTAAAGTTTATTATTTTAGTATTTAGTCAAAGACTATGGGTTTATAAGGGAGGCGTAATGAACGAAATTCGCGGAGAAGATATAAAGCCAAAGCACTTCAATTGGATAGTTGAAAATCAGATTGGTAAAGTTACACTTAACAGACCAGATCGCAAAAACCCTCTCACATTCGAGAGTTATGCAGAGTTACGGGATCTTTTCCACCAATTACAATGGGTAAAAAATGTAAATGCATTGATTATTACGGGAGAAGGCGGAAACTTTTGCTCAGGCGGGGATGTTCATGATATAATTGGTCCACTAACTAAAATGGATATGGAGGGACTTCTTGATTTTACCCGCATGACTGGGGATTTAGTAAAAGCCATGCGTAAATGTCCCCAACCCATAATAGCAGCTATTGATGGTGTCTGTGCTGGAGCAGGAGCTATTTTAGCAATGGCTGCTGATCTCCGTTACGGTACCCCAAATTCAAAGGTCGGCTTTTTATTCACCCGAGTTGGGTTGGCTGGATGTGATATGGGGGCGTGCGCAATTTTACCAAGAATTATTGGTCAAGGAAGAGCCACTGAACTTTTGCTAACAGGTCGTATGATGACATCAGATGAGGCCCTAGCATGGGGTTTTTATAATGAAATTGCTTCTCATGAACAACTCATCGATATAGTAATGAAACAAGCAAAAATAATATCAGCAGGCCCAAATTTTGCTCATGCGATGACGAAAAAAGCGCTACATCAAGAATGGAACATGGGTATTGATGAAGCAATAGAAGCAGAGGCTCAGTCTCAAGCAATTTGCATGCAGACTAATGATTTTATGAGAGCTTATAAGGCATTTGTGGCAAAAGAAAAACCAGAATTTAAAGGTAATTAGAATGAGGATCTAAAATGCTCAAACTTAAGGACAAAGTAGCAATTATTACGGGTGCAGCGCAAGGTATTGGTGTTACTTACGCTAAATGTCTAGCTTCTGAGGGAGCCAAAGTTGTTATTGCAGACATTGTTGACTGCGGCGCTATTTCAAAAGAACTAATGGATGAAATTCCCAACTCTGATATTTTTGCTATGAAAGTTGATGTAAGCGATGAGACTTCCACCAAAAAAATGGTGCATGAAACGTTCAAACGATATGGACGGATTGATGTTCTGGTAAATAATGCGGCAATTTTCGGCAAATTAGTTCCGGGGCCTTTTGAAGAAATCAAAGTTAGCGAATGGGACAAATTAATGGCCGTAAATGTAAAAGGCCCGTGGCTTTGCAGTAAAGCTGTAAGCCCTATAATGAGAAAACAAAAAAGCGGAAAAATAATTAACATTGCATCTGGAACTTTATTTAAGGGAACTCCTAATTTATTACATTATGTATCTTCAAAAGGCGCGATCGTAACAATGACACGTTGTTTATCAAGAGAGCTCGGTGATGATAAAATTTGTGTCAATACAATAGCGCCAGGTTTAACGATGAGTGAGAATGTATTAAAAAGTGATCGTCATATGGAAATGCGAGACAGCAACATGGCAACAAGGGCTATTAAACGCTATCAAACTCCAGAAGATTTAAATGGCGCTCTATTATTTTTGTCATCAGACGATAGTGATTTTGTTACTGGACAATGTCTAATTGTAGATGGTGGCTCTGCTAATAACTAGGATATTTCATGACAGATAAGATAGAAGATTTAAAAAATAATTTTAATGAAGAACATTGGGCTGGCTTAATCGATGAGTTTGATCAACGTATAGCCGAATTACATAAGAATATTGATTTCTCGAGTTACTCTGATTGGAGCCTTAACGCATTAAAAGCAATCCAAGGGGATCAAAGTGCAAAAATAAATATGGAAAATTTACAAAATAATAACACAAAACTAAAACAAAGTTTAGACGAAATGGCTATTCTCTATCTTATCCAACCAATACTGAGACACTACTGTTATCGCGCAATAAACCATAAAAAAGAGCAAAGTCCACAGTAATAAATTTTACAAAATGGCGCGCCCGGAGAGACTCGAACTCCCAACCTCCTGATTCGTAGTCAGACGATCTATCCAATTGATCTACGGGCGCATATAACGTACCATTTTTAAACAAATTAATATCTCTGTGCTACTCCCATAATTAGCATGTTTCGCACACACATAGACAAATTACAAAGGAATTTTACGATACTGGTTCATATTATAAACTTAGCGGTTTTTCAATCTAAATTAAAAAAAATCCAAACTTAATCTTTTATTGGAATCAACTAAATTTTAAATACCATATTATTTTGGTGACTTATGAATATTTATATGTTTTAACATGGTGTTGGGGCGCTTGACTTGGGCAGAAGGGGTATTACTTTAACTATTACTTAATGCTTTAACATCAGTATGTTTTAAATTAATATGATTTTACATTTTGATGCACTTGGCCTATTTTTTTAGGGTAAAGTTATCCAAGTTTTATTTGCTATATGTTAACTTAAGGTGGGTTTGATCAGGGGTTAATCGTGATAATGACAAAAAATACAATGACCAAATCAATAAATAGATCACAATTAAAAAACTCAATGACTTTTTTAGCACTTTTGAGTATGGGTTCGTTAATGGGCTGTTCTTTTTCATCAGATTATTTTCTTCCATCATTGAATGCTGGAGAACCATCTAGCAGAAATATAGTTAAACCCAACCAAACCAACACATCTAATCGAGAATCGACAAATAGCAATAGAAGCAATATTTCTGTTCCTGTTCCGCAACAACTGGTTATGGGTTCTTCGGAATTTAAGCCAAACGGCGTTACACCTGGGACAAAGACTGGAACGTTTGTAGGTAAAAAAGCAGTTGAACTAAGGGGGGAGTTAAAACGCCTTCAGGAGAGTGTAACAGAGAACAATTCTAAACTACAAAGTATACGTGGAAAAACAGTAAGTGACTCTCAAAGATACCATGGGGCAGTCTCTGCAATTAATGCACGGCTTCAAGTTGGAACTACTCCAGGTAATCCCGTTTTAGTTCAACAATTTAATCAAGCGTTATCTGACTTAAAAAGAATAGGAGATGATATTGCTAATATGAATCTGCTTACTTCAAGCGTAACAGATGACTCAACTTTAGCAGCATTTTTAGCAGAAAACACTAGGGCAGCTTTTAGGCTCTCAGGCGCAGTTGACCAGGATCACCAGCAATTAGCAATTTTAGAAGACGAAGTAAACAGAACCGTAGTTTTGATAGATCGACTGCTGAAAGAACTGACTGAAGATATTCAGCGCCAAACAGATTATGTATCTACTGAACGAAGTAATCTTAATACCTTATCCGCCGCTGTAAAGAGTGGTGAGTTGATGGGTGCAAGTTTATCAAACAGGGCACTTACTGCCGCGACAAGTGGCAATCTAGATCGCCAGACATCAAGAAATTTTTCAAGTAGCAAACCACTAGTCATTGTTCGGTTTGATAGAGCCAATGTAGAGTTTGCTCAACCTCTATATAAAGCTGTTAGCAAAGCGCTAGAACAGCGCCCTAATGCAACTTTTGAGTTAGTAGCTGTGGCGCCTTCGTCGGGCGGCGCTGCTCGTGTTGCACTAAATTCTAACAAAGCTCGTCGAAATGCTGAGAATGTTATGCGCTCGTTACAACGGATGGGTCTACCCCCTCAAAGAATATCAATAACTGCTAGAACTAGTCGTTCAGCGCAAACAAATGAAGTACACCTGTACTTAAATTAAGAGAATATAAATTATCTTTAATCTTCTAAGTTATTTATTAAACAGCCTTTTTTTTAAAGAATGAGCCAACAACGTCTGTCGCTTGGTGGATATTTTCTTCTAATAAGTGTAATAATTGGATGGGGCACCTCATGGCCTTTTTTAAAAATTGGATTGTCGGAAATACCGGTATTAACGTACAGAGGTTTAATAGCCCCATCAGCAGCAATTTTTATGTTCTCAATAGGAATAATGCTTGGAAAAGACATGCGTGTTCCAAAGAACCACCTGAAGTTTTTAATTCCAGTATCCTTTTTTAATATTCTTTTATGGCATGTTTTTAGTGCTTGGGGAATCAGTCTTTTAGAGTCCGGACAAGCATCAATAATTGCCTATACAATGCCATTATGGGCAGTAATTTTTAGCATCATTCTAAATAACGACAAGCCCCATTTACAGTGCATAATTGGCCTTATACTCGGAATTTTAGGACTTTTAGCGTTGGCGTTGGGGGACATTGGAATATTCAATATATCACCTTTAGGTTCAATAATGATGTTGATTGCAGCTATAAGTTGGGGTGCAGGAACAGCAATCCATAAAAGTGTAGCATGGAATATGCCAACGATAGCTTTGGCGGGTTGGCAACTCCTTATAGGCGGACTTCCCATTACTGTAGCAGCTATATTTTTAGAATCTCACCTATGGCCCAATATCATCAATACAATTTCATTAGATGCAGTTTTAGCAACACTTTTAATACTATCTTATCCAATTATTTTTTGCTGGTTTGCGTGGTTTAAAATTGTGAGTGAAGTTCCTGTTTCTGTTTCTGCAGTATCTATAATGCTAGTTCCCGTAATCGGGGTTCTTAGTGGACATTTGATATTAGGTGAAAAAATTGGTTTAAAAGAAGTTGCAAGTTTAAGCCTAGTTTGTGGGGCGCTAGTTCTGGTCTTATTGCCACCATTCAAAAAAATAAAAAAATTTTAATTGACCCTAATATTATCAATTAAACGAGTATTTCCAATCCAAGCAGCACCTAATATTCTAGCATCAAACGAGAAATTATTTAGTTCCGTAAGATACTTTTTATCGCAGATTTTCAAATAATCGATTTGTGTAAAACCTGAATTAAGCAAATTCATTTTAGCATTATTTAGCGTTTTTTTTAATTCCTCTCCATTTTTAGCGTCATCTAATATTTCATTTAGAATTTTATACAGCAGCGGCGCTACTAATCTATCCTTCTCACTCAGGTATACGTTTCTAGACGAAAGTGCTAACCCATCTTTTGATCTTATAATTGGACACCCAACTATCTCTGTTGGAATATTTAAGTCCTGAACCATTTTCTTAATTATTAGTAATTGCTGATAATCCTTCTCGCCAAAGAAAGCAAAATCAGGGGACGAAATCATAAACAGCTTGCAAACTACCGTAGCTACGGCATCAAAAAAACCTGGGCGAAATGCTCCTTCTAACAAATCACCAATATCTGGTATTGAAATATTCGTTATATTACCCGTTGGGTACATTTCTTCAGTAGAGGGTGCAAAAATAACATCCACAGATAAATTTTCCAGAGCTTTTATATCAGAGAGTTCATCAATCGGGTACTTATCAAAATCCTCGTTGGACCCAAACTGTTTGGGATTAACAAATAGTGTGACTATCGTCCTATCTGATAATGACAATGATCTTTTTATTAATGAAAAATGTCCATCGTGAAGGGCTCCCATTGTTGGGACCAAACCAACAGTTAATTTATTATTGCGCCAAATCTTCAGAATATTTCTAAGATCGCTTACAGTTCTGACTGTTGTAATTGCGTTTGATGTATCATTTTTTAACATAGTAATGTTCGCTTGATGGAAAAGTCCTTGTTTTAACCTCATCAGCATACTTTTTAACTGCTAAATTAATTTCTACACCAACTTCCGCAAACCTTTTAACAAATTTTGGCGTAAAATCAGAGAACATGCCAATAGCATCTTCAGTTACTAATACTTGACCGTCGCATTCTGCTGAAGCACCAATACCAATCGTCACTGTTGGAATTTCCCGAGTAATTTCTTCAGCTAAACCCGGTTTAACACCCTCCACAACAATTGCAAATGCACCTGCACGAGAAATACTTTTAGCATCTTCCTTAATCTTTAAAGCCTCAGAGGAGTCAAAACCATGCGGACGAAAACCACCATTAATATTAACTGACTGCGGTTTCAGGCCAATGTGTCCCATCACTGGTATACCCCTCTCAGTCAAAAATCTGACTGTATCTGCCATTTCAACACCACCTTCAATTTTAACAGCGGCACAGCCAGTCTCAATCATAACTCTTGCACAGTTCCGGTAAGCTATAAACTGGCTTTCCTGATAACTTCCAAAAGGCATGTCAACAACGATACATGCGTGATTAGATGCACGAACAACCGCAGCACCGTGATTTATCATCATATCAAGTGTAACAGTCAGAGTTGAATCCATTCCGTACAGAACCATCCCTAATGAGTCGCCCACCAGTAGAAAATCACAATGCGGATCAAGTATTTTAGTCATTGGTGCAGTATAAGCTGTCAAACTTACAATTGGTTGGCCATTCTTTCGACCCGCAATATCTGGCACGGTTACCCTTTTAATTCGCGAGTTGTTATTTATATTTGTGCTCATAAAATTATTCCCATATGAATCTAAAGATTACGACTAGTATATCAGAGGGTAGATCGGCAGTCATGCATACAATCACAAGTTTAAACGTAACTATTTCTAATTCTAAGAGGTTAATTCTTGAGATACTATGAATAAATAGTGCATTATAAGGGTCAAATTATAATTTATTTTAAATTTAAAATGGGCTTTAGGTATTGGTATGATTATGGAACATAACAAAATATCGATTATATTTCGAGCAACTTGCATAACTTTTTTAATCGCAATGGTCAATGCTTGCCAAAGCGACCAGATAGTTAAACAACACTCGAATCAAAATAACCCAGCTACAACTCTCACCCAAAAATTACCAGAAGTTAAACCAAAAATTATTAACAATCATAAACTACCCCAGACTAGTGTAAAAAATAATAATAGTATAACCAGGACTGATCCTCAGCACATCAAAAAACCATTTAAAAAAGCAATCAAACCCGAGTATAAATCTCATAACACTCAATCTGTTTTATCAAAAAAATATATGGTAGCAGCAGCAAATCCACTAGCTGCTAAGGCAGGACTAACAATATTGCGAGCTGGTGGCAGTGCTGTAGATGCTGCAATCGCCACACAGTTAGCGTTAAACGTCGTTGAACCTCAATCATCTGGTATTGGCGGGGGAGCATTTCTAATGCATTACCATGCTCGCTCACGAAAGATTGAAGCATATGATGGAAGGGAAACTGCACCAGCTGCAGCCACACCAGATATGTTCCTAACGGCAGAAGGCTCCAGAGCCAAATTTCACGAAGTAGTTCCTGGTGGGTTATCTGTTGGTATACCCGGGGTTCTCAGAATGCTGGAACTTGCGCATAAAGATCATGGGAAGCTGCCATGGAATAAACTATTTGAACCTGCTATTAAGTTAGCAGAAGAGGGATTTAAAATATCCCCGCGCTTGTTCGCATTACTTCGGATCGATCGACATTTGAAGAAATTTGGTCCAACAAAAAATTTATTTTACAACGTGAAAGGATATACAAAACCAATAGGAACAGTTTTAACAAACCAAATTCTTGCAAAAACTTTTCGACTACTCGCCAAAAAAGGTGCTGAAGTTTTTTACACCGGAGAAATAGCGATTGATATTGTTAAAGCAATACAAGAAACATCGATTAACCCAGGCAGAATGGTGCTTTCAGATTTAGCAAATTACAAGGCTAAAAAGAGAAATCCCGTATGTTTATTTTATAAAATCTGGCTAGTTTGTGGAATGCCGCCGCCAACCTCTGGTGGGATCACAACACTACAAATACTCGGTATTTTACAAAATAAAAAAATTGAATCCTTTAAGCCAACTTCCATCGAGAGCGTTCACCTTATAACTGAAGCAAGTAAGCTTGCATTCGCAGATAGAAATAAATATTTAGCAGATCAAGATTTTATAGATATTCCAGTAAACACTCTTCTAGATCCAGGATATTTACTTAAAAGATCACAATTGATAACAAAATCAAAATCAATGGGTAAGGCTAGAGCTGGACGAATTGAATATAAAAATTCAGAACGATTGCCAGAACACCAGTCTAACGAGGGTAAATCGACCACCCATTTTAGTATTGTTGATGGAGAAGGAAATGCTATTTCAATGACATCAAGCGTAGAGAATGCTTTTGGATCAAGGGTTCTTGTAAGAGGTTTTCTTTTAAATAATCAATTAACTGATTTTTCGTTTTTACCAGCTATAAATGGTGAACCTGTTGCAAACAGAGTTCAGCCAAACAAACGCCCTCGTTCTTCAATGAGCCCTATTATAGTTGTTGACGGAAGTGGAAAATTTTTTATGGCATTAGGTTCTCCAGGTGGTTCGAGAATAATTGGTTATGTAGCAAAGACACTAATCGCAACCTTGGACTGGAAAATGGGTATACAGGCAGCTATTAATCTTCCCCACTTTGTTAATCGAAATGCGATAACTGATCTCGAGAAAGAAACCAAATTAGAATTACTAACAGATGAACTCAGAGAAATGGGCCATTCCGTAAAAATCCGTAAATTGACTAGTGGTCTCCATGGTATTTTAATTAGGAAAGATGGGACTTTATCTGGCGGAGCCGATCATAGAAGAGAGGGGATTGCCGTTGGAGACTAAAAGTTGCTAGTTTTGTAGATAAAATTTTATTGGTTGTAAAAATTATTTCTTTTTTTGCCGCCATCGTTGACTAAAGCTATATAAAAAAGTATACACCCAGCTTACGATCACCTAGTGTACAAATGGTTTAAAAAGTATTGCAGTAGACTTTATTATAATACCAAATATATGGAGAGATTTAGTGAAAAGAACTTTTCAGCCTAGTAATCTCGTCCGGAAACGCCGGCATGGTTTCCGTTCGAGGATGGCATCCGCTAACGGCAGACGTCTCCTAGCAAGACGCAGATTAAAAGGACGTAAAAACCTATCAGCTTAATCGCGTATGTGGGTTTCCTGAGGGGGTTCAAGTTTGGCCCAAAAAAATAAAAAAAAATTAATAAGTAAAATAAAGAAACGAGCAGACTTTTTGAAAGCGTCTAAAGCTGACTTTAAATATATTGCTCCTAGTGTGATTGTACAGGCCCGAGAACATACCAATGGTGAAATTAAAATGATTGGCAGTCTAACATCCAGGGTTGGGTTTACTGTGAGCAAAAAGGTAGGTAACTCTGTTATTAGAAACCTTATTAAAAGAAGGCTGCGCGCAGCAGCGAGGAGTTTAATGCCCAAATACTCAATGCCAAACCATGACATAGTTATAATTGGGCGAAAAAAAACTATTGAAAAAACATTCACAGAAATTTTAACTGATCTTAAGAAAGCTCTAATAAAACTCAGTCACCAATAGGCGGAAAATGAAATTTATAGGCAATCGTGTACGGTCAATATTGTTAGGTTTAATATGGGTTTATAGATTTTTTATTTCGCCAATATTACCCTTAACCTGCAGGCATCTTCCAACTTGTTCGCAATATGGTTCCGAATCAATCAAATCGCACGGCCCCATGGTTGGGTTATACTTAACTTTTAAGCGAGTTTTACGCTGTCATCCGTGGGGAACGAGCGGTTACGATCCTGTTCCATTGAAATCAACCACCAAATTGTATAGAAAATAAAATAATGGCGGTTGCACAGCCTTACTTGGACAGATATACATCGCGGAAATTTTCTACTCATCAAAAAAATTTTGATAAGTAAAAAGGGATGATGTGTTTTGCCTTTTTTAAGATTAAAGTGGAATTAGTATTGTTATGGAACAAAAAAACCTACTTCTAGCTATCATACTCTCGGCCATTATTATGGTTGGTTTTCAGTGGTACAGTTCAAGTCAACGGCCAGATCAATCACAACAAAATACATTAAATAAAAAAACAGCCCCAGTATCATCTATGCCTAATGTTCCAGAAACACCAGAGACCATTCCGGGGTTACCAACCAAGTCAACACAATCATCAATACCCGTACCAGGCGTAATATCTGAACTAAAACCGACAGAAATTCTCGAAAACATTAAAGCGAAGTCACCAAGAATAAATATTAGATCAGATCGAATAAGAGGCTCAATTTCATTAGTTGGAGCAAAGATAGATGATCTTGTTCTAAATAATTATAAAGAAACTATAGAAAAAGATAGCAAAAATATTACTTTACTACTTCCCTTTGGAAGTTCTAATCCTTATTTTGCCGACTTTGGCTGGGTATCCGCTAACACTGAAGTACCTAACACAAAAACAAAGTGGATAGCATCAAATGATGTTTTAAGTCCTGAAAACGCAGTAATACTATGGTGGCAGAATTCCGATAGAATAAAATTTATTCAAGAAATTTCGCTCGATCCGAATTTTATGTTTACTGTAAAACAAAGAGTTGAAAATGCTGGATCAAAAACCGTCACTGTTTTTCCATTTGGTAGAATACAACGAACTGGTACCCCAGAAATCACAGATTTTTATATTTTACATGAAGGCATGTTGGGAATTTTTGATGGGGTGCTGACTGAAATAGATTATGATGATATCCGAGAAACAAAAAAAATTGAAAAGAAATCTAAAGGTGGATGGGTTGGGATTACAGATAAATACTGGTTAACAGCGCTAATACCCGATCAAATTTCGACAGTTGATACGAGGTTTAAATCGGACCAGTTTCAAAAGAGGACAGATATATATCAAGTAGATTTTAGAGGAGAAGCGCAAATAGTCGCAGCGGGAACATCTTCTCAAACTAGTAGTAAATTCTTTGCAGGGGCAAAGGAAGCACAATTAATAGTTGATTACCGAGACGAGTTAAATATTACTAGATTTGATTTAGCAATCGATTGGGGTTGGTTCGAATTTTTAACAAAACCGATTTTCTTCGCTTTAGTGTATTTTACTGAATATTTGGGGAATATGGGTTTATCAATTCTTCTACTGACCGTATTGATAAAACTAGCATTTTTTCCTTTGGCCAATAAATCATATCGAGCGATGAGTAAAATGAAAATACTTCAGCCAGAAATGATGAAAATCAGAGACCGTTTTAAAGATGATAAAGCACGAATGAACCAAGAAGTAATGCAGCTCTATAAACGAGAAAAAGCTAATCCAGCTGCTGGGTGCCTCCCTATTCTACCTCAGATTCCAGTCTTTTTCGCTTTATATAAAGTGGTTTTCGTAACGATTGAATTACGTCATGCACCCTTTTATGGTTGGATACAAGACTTGTCGGCTGCTGACCCACTAACACCTTTAAATTTATTTGGATTAATAGACTGGTCACCGCCAGAAATTATAGCTATCGGTATCTGGCCCATTATTATGGGAGTAACTATGTATGCTCAACAAAAGTTAAATCCCCCTCCACCTGATCCTATGCAAGCAAAAATCTTTATGTTTCTTCCAATCATGTTCACATTTATGTTAGCTAGATTTCCATCTGGTTTAGTAATTTACTGGGCCTGGAACAATTTACTTTCAGTACTTCAACAATATGTAATCATGCGACAGGCTGGGGCTCAGATAGGTAACCCCAAAAAGAGCTAATTATGAATAAGGCCAAAACTGAATTGGTTAAAGATTATAATCTTGAGGCCGGCAGGGTTCTTTTCACCCAAAAATGTGATTTTATGATTAGCGTAGCCTCTTATGAGCAATTGCCGGAGACAAACCTGCCAGAGATTGCTTTTGCGGGTAGATCGAATGTTGGTAAATCGAGCCTTCTTAATGGGCTGACAGGCCACAAGAATATAGCCAGAACATCAAATACCCCCGGTCGTACTCAGCAGATTAATTTCTTTAATTTAGGAGAAAAACTCATATTAACCGACCTACCAGGGTATGGATATGCTAGAGCACAGCGGTCGGCGGTAGATAAATGGACACTACTGGTAAATTCCTATATAAAAGGTCGTACCCAGCTTCGGCGTGTTTGCTTGTTAATTGATTCACGTCATGGAATAAAAAGCACAGATTTAGAAGCAATGTCTTTAATGGACTCGGCGGCCATTGTGTATCAGGTCATTTTTACCAAATGTGATAAAGTTAAAAAAGAAGAACTAAAAAATAAGTTGGAAAATACTTATCAGCTTTTATCAAAACACGTTGCCGCCCATCCAAGTATTATGGTAACAAGCTCATTCAAATTACAGGGTATGGAAGAGTTGCGGGCTACTTTATCTGAACTAACAATTAGATAAGCAATAAGTTTATAGAAGTAAATACGATCATATAATATTTCAAAATGGAATATTAATACGGAACTTAAATTATGGATGAAAATAAAAAAGAGTTAAAAGAGAGCCCACTAGCACAGGCTGCAATCTTGGGTGAAGCTTTACCATACATGCGTCGTCATTCTGGAGAAACGTTTGTAATCAAATATGGTGGTCACGCAATGGGAAATCCATCGTTAGCAAACATATTTGCCAATGACATAGTGCTGCTTGGACATGTTGGTATTAATCCGATTGTCGTTCATGGCGGAGGGCCGCAGATTGCAAGCATGCTGGATAGATTAAAAATCCAATCATCGTTTATCGATGGCCTTCGTGTCACTGACGCTGCCACCGTTGAAGTTGTTGAAATGGTGCTCGCTGGAAACATTAATAAACAGATCTCAGCAGCGATAAACAACGCGGGGGGCTCTGCTGTTGGTCTATGTGGAAAAGACGGTAACTTAATTAGGGCTAATAAAGCAAGAAGGACCCGACAGGACCCTGATTCTAACATAGAAAAAATATTAGACTTAGGTTTTGTTGGCGAACCAAAAGAAATTTCGACACATATTTTAGAAGTATTCAAAGAAACCGATATCATTCCGGTAATTGCACCAATTGGTGTTGGAGATAAAGGAGAAACTTACAATATAAACGCTGACACCGCGGCAGGAGCAATTGCCTCGGCAATGGCAGCGAGCAGGCTTCTACTGTTAACAGATATTGAGGGGGTTTTAGATGAAAATGGCAAATTAATAGAAAAAATGGACGCCAAAAGAGCCCAAAAATTAATTGAAGAAGGCGTTATAGATGGAGGGATGATACCCAAAATAGAGACATGTCTGAAGGCCGTTAACAGTGGAGTTGATGCAGCTGTCATTATCGATGGACGAGTTCCACATGCATTACTGCTAGAACTATTTACTGAACACGGCGCTGGAACCCTGATAGAAGCAAATTAAGAACCGGTATTATAAAACTTAATTAATAATTATTATTCAGAACAGCACCCAATGAAAACTTTAATGAACCTTAGTAATATTGAAACCTGGATTTTTGATTTAGATAATACTCTTTATCATTCATCACTTAACTTGTTTTCTCAGATAGATAAAAGAATGTCTGCCTACGTCGCTGATTTTCTAGGTGTTTCACGCTCAGAAGCTTATAAAATTCAAAAAGGGTTTTTTAGAGAACATGGAACAACCCTTCGTGGCATGATGAACTGCTATGACATGGAGCCCGAACCATACCTCGATTATGTTCATGACATAAACTTCTCGATTATAAAACCTGATATGAAATTGATCAATGCATTGAATAAACTGTCTGGTAGAAAAATTGTGTTCACGAACGCAACTGAGAAGTATGCAAAAAAAATTATTACAAAACTTGGGATTAATTCAAATATAGAAAAAATATTCGATATTACAGCAGCAAATTACATACCAAAACCAAATCCAATAGTTTACAACCAATTCATAGAGAAATTTAATATAAATCCAACTAAAGCAATTATGTTTGAGGACATGGTGCGCAATTTAATTCCTGCAGCTAGTTTGGGCATGAGAACAGTCTGGGTCGATACCGGTCATGAATGGGCAAAAAATCAAATTGAACTTATAAAACCAGATTATATTACTAATGGTTTATCAGAGTGGCTTTCCAAAGTCACTGAATCATAAAGGTTCGCATTGACATATTGGGCCTTTGCTAGCACATTTCTCTCCAGTTTTTTAAAAATGTTTGGAAGGTAAAGCGTAGTGAAAAAAGATGACTTGCAACCTATTATTGAAGCAGCTTGGGAAGATAGAGACAGTATTAATACGGAAACACGGGGTGAAGTTCGCGATGCAGTGATGGGTGCTCTTCAACTCATGGATACAGGAAAAGGTCGGGTTGCTGAACCCATCGAAGGTCAGAGGTCAAAATGGTCAGTAAACCAATGGTTAAAAAAAGCTGTACTATTATCATTTCGCTTAAATGCGATGGAGCTAATTAACAATAGTGCAGGTAATGGAAATTGGTGGGATAAAGTGCCCTCTAAATTCTCAGATTGGACCGATAGAGAATTTATAAATGCCGGGTTTAGAGCGGTTCCAAATTGTGTGGTCAGGCACTCAGCTTTTGTTGCTCCTGGGGCGATTTTAATGCCTTCGTTCGTTAACCTTGGTGCTTTTGTAGATGAGGGTACTATGGTTGATACATGGGCTACCATTGGTTCTTGCGCACAAATAGGCAAAAACTGCCATATATCTGGGGGAGTAGGAATTGGGGGAGTATTAGAACCTTTACAAGCTGATCCAGTAATTATTGAAGACAACTGTTTTATAGGGGCACGTTCTGAAGTAGCTGAAGGTGTTATTGTAGAGACAGGGGCAGTGTTATCTATGGGAGTGTTTATAGGAGCTTCCACTAAAATAATTGATAGGGAAACGGGACAAATTCATCAGGGGCGTGTCCCGGCATATTCTGTTGTTGTACCTGGGGCACTTCCCGGAAAAATTCTACCCGACGGCACCCCTGGGCCAAATTTATACTGTGCAGTGATAGTAAAAATAGTTGACGAGCAAACACGCTCAAAGACGTCCGTTAATGAATTACTTAGAGATTAAAAACATGGTTAATCATAAAGTTGATGCACTCGAACTCTCAAAGAAACTTATTAAGTGCGAAAGTATAACGCCTGAAGACGGAGGCTCTCAATTAGTTCTTGGGGATGCTCTGAAGAGCATTGGTTTCAATTGTGAGAATATAGTATTTGGCTCCGATAACACCCCTGATGTTTCAAACCTATATGCACGTTTTGGCACTGAACTGCCAAATTTTGCTTTTGCTGGGCATACAGATGTTGTTCCCGTTGGTGATGAGAGTGAATGGCATGTAAAACCCTTTGAAGGGATAGTAAAAGAAGGGTTTTTATACGGTCGAGGAGCGTCAGATATGAAAACTGCGATAGCTTGCTTCGTAGAGGCGTCTTCACGTCTGATAGAAAAATACGGTACTAATTTTGGCGGGTCAATTTCTTTGCTAATCACGGGAGACGAGGAGGGGCCAGCAATCAACGGTACACAAAAATTACTTGAGTGGGCAAAGTCACGTGGAGAAACATTTACTGCTTGTTTAGTAGGGGAGCCAACAAACCCTGAAAAATTAGGTGAAATGATAAAAATAGGCCGAAGAGGTAGCCTTAATGGTCAATTGACAGTTCATGGTGTTCAAGGACACACAGCATACCCGCATTTGGCCGATAATCCAATCCACCATCTAATTAAGATGCTAGATGCAATCACGGCAAATCCATTAGATAATGGCTCAGAACATTTTCAAGCTTCCACAATACAGATATCTTCAATAGATGTTGGAAATTCAACTACTAACGTGATTCCCTCAAAAGCAACGGCAAATTTTAATATAAGATATAATGAACTTCATACATCAGAATCGCTGAAACAATTTTTGCATGATACATTAGGACAATTTGGCAATAAATTTAATTTAGATATAGCAGTTTCGGGAGAGAGTTTTATAACGCCGCCGGGTCCGCTTAGTGAAATAATATCAGAGGCAGCCGAGCTTGTTACTGGTAAAAAACCCGAACTTAGTACCACTGGTGGCACTTCTGATGCCCGCTTTATCAAAGATTACTGTCCCGTAGCTGAATTTGGTTTAATTGGTCGAACAATGCATAAAGCGAATGAATGTGTTTCAATCAAAGATCTTGAAGCGTTAACCCAGATATATACCAATGTCTTAGAAAAATTCTTTAATAAGCACAGATGATTAATGGCTTTAATAACCATTTCCCTAAAAGATATTACTCAATCTCTTTACGGAGCTTTTAGACTAGCAAAAGGTGATAAAACCGGTTTAAGTTATTTTAATACGACCTATACAGCTTTCTGGAAATCTTTCTATGCTTTAATTCTAATTGCTCCTGTATTTTGTATTTTATTAATTGTGAAATATGACTCAACTGGTGAAAATATAAGCTCAATCCGGTTTGGATCCATTTATATTATTACCTATATTATTGGCTGGGTAGCTTTCCCCTTAATTGTTTTTCATATTTTAAATTTAACATCTATGGGCGATAAATTTATTCGTTATGTAGTAGCCTATAACTGGGCCTCAGTATTACAAAATTTTATATACTTGCCTTTTGCTATTCTGGTTGAGGCTCGTATTTTTACTGGCTTTCCTGCAACTATTATTGGTTTAATCCTTCTATCGATTGTTCTGGTCTATACTTGGTTTATAACTAAAGTAGCTCTAGAAACAACAAATATATTTGTAACTAGTATTGTTATCATTGATTTGTTTTTAAGTATTTTTCTAAGTTCAATATCTCAGGGAATGATAATTAATATATGAGGGAATTAAATGGATAAAAACTTATTAGAAAACTGGTTTGTAACATACAGAGGAGTAGTTCTCCCTAAACATTGTGATCACTATGGACACCTCAACGTAAGATACTATGCTCATTTTTTTGATGATGGGGGCTTCCAAATGTGGCACCATATTGGAATTAAACAAACAGACTTAAAACAAAACAATATGGGTGCTGTCGTGGCCAATATCTCTATAGATTTTATTCATGAAATCACAGTTGGTCAGCTAATGGAAATCAGAGGTGTTTGGAGACATATGGGAAATAAAAGCATGTCACATGAACAACGACTCTTTAACGTTGATACTGGTGTACACTGCGCAACACAAAAAACGTCAGAGGTATACTTTAATATGGAAAAAAGGTGCTCCGCCCCAATGCCGGAGAACCTTCGTGAAAAAGTCAAAGCAAATGTTATGACACTTTAAAATTAACTATTTACAACAAATACTCCCAAATATTGCCCCCATAGAAAATGAAGAGGGAGCATGATTAATATTCCTGCAAACATATAAGTCACTAGCATCTTGGTTACATCCATAATATTTAGGTTACCCAATGCAACTGCAACGACAACAGGTGGTGTTTGATAAAAGAAAGGAAAAACGCCCCAAGCAGTCAATGATGTCATAATAACACTGAAATGAGACCAACCAGTAGCTTCAGATAATACTGACGTCATTGAAACGATAATGGCAGGTTGAGCTGGCATTGTTGTGAATAATCCGATTATCATGCCGGTTAATGATATATAAATGTAATTTAAGAAATTTTGCCCTTTTTGAAAATCAAATAGATCAATGATATTCTGCCCAATAAGGTCCCCAAGTCCGGCATAGTTTGCGATTGCTCCAAGCCCTATCACACCAACCACAAATAGTACGGGCCCGTAATTAATTTCACCGCCTAAAATACTTGATTTTAGCACACCCACTCTTGGAAGCATACAAACAATAGCTGCTCCTAACGATACCCATGCTGGAGAAATATTATGAAATGTATCAGTTATCCAAAGTAAGAGCGCAAACATCAAAATTACCAAAAGACGCTTCTCATCACTGCTCCAGCCTTCTTTGGACTCTCGTAATTTTGGATAATTGGGAATGTCGTTAAATAAGAACGCAATAATAGCTGGATAAACAAATAAAGGGAAAAAACCCATCACTGGAAAATTTAATAAAAAATATTCGCCAAAAGTTAATTGAATGTCTAAAACACTATCAGCAGCCCCAAATAAAGCCATGTTTGGTACATTTGAAGGCAAAATGCCGAAAGCCGGAACCATTGTGCCCATGGAAGCCGCCAATATAAGTCCTGTCCTTCCCTTACCTCCTCCGTTTTTGGGATCACCAAATCCAAGTTCCTTAGCCAGTGCTGCCATGATTGGAACCAAAACAGCAACTCTCCCTGACGAAGAGGGAACAATAAAAGCCAAGGCGGTCCCAATCCAAAAAACACCATAAATTATGACAGTATAAAATCGTGGGAAATATCGTAAAAACGATTTTACTAGTCTCGTATCCAAACCAGTTTTTCGGACCCCAAGTCCAAATATTAATCCCCCAAATACAAGCCAAGTTGCTCCTGAATGAAACCCAGAAAATACAACTTTTGGAGGGGCAATGGATAAAATTACCGCAACAAACATAAAGA
>CENP01238716.1_pt1 | contig 31110 bp, 26 predicted proteins | sample 361281 | NCBI WGS metagenome assembly CENP01 (sample SAMEA2591122, study PRJEB7988) | marine metagenome | biome: marine biome (ENVO:00000447); feature: deep chlorophyll maximum layer (ENVO:xxxxxxxx); material: saline water (ENVO:00002010), including plankton (ENVO:xxxxxxxx) | depth 70 m | reverse complement strand
TAACTCTATGTCAGCTAATAACTCTTTTAATCTTTGCCCCCAACTTTTTTAACCGGCCATCTATATTTTCGTAACCTCTATCTATTTGCTCGATGTTATGAATAGTACTTTTCCCAGAAGCTGAAAGTGCAGCAATAAGTAGAGATACCCCAGCTCTTATATCAGGAGATGTGAGAGTTGTTCCTTTTAATTGAGATTTAAAATCGTGTCCTATAACTGTCGCACGGTGGGGATCGCAGAGAATTATTTTAGCTCCCATATCAATTAGTTTATCAACAAAAAACAAACGGCTTTCAAACATTTTTTGATGAATTAATACACTCCCTCTTGCTTGACTGGCAACAACCAAAATAATGCTTAATAAATCAGGAGTAAAACCTGGCCAGGGTGAGTCAGAGATAGTTAGTATAGAACCATCGATATAATTTGTTATTTCATATCCTTTTTTGTGAGCAGGAATAAAAATATCATCACCACTTTTCTCAACATTTATTCCAAGTTTTTTAAAAGTAGCTGGAATATTACCTAGTTGATTAAAATTGACATTTTTAATTGTAATCTCGCTTTTTGTCATAGCTGCTAGGCCAATCCAACTTCCAATTTCTATCATATCTGGTAAAATAGTGTGATCAGTACCATTTAGTTTTTTGACACCTTCAATAGTTAAATAGTTTGAACCAATACCACTTATTTTAGCTCCCATTTTATTTAACATTTTACATAACTGTTGAACATAAGGTTCACATGCGGCATTGTAAATAGTTGTTATACCTTGGGCTAAAACAGCAGTCATAACAATATTAGCTGTTCCAGTTACAGATGCCTCATCAAGAATTATATTTACACCTTTTAATTGATTTGCTTCTACACTATAAAATGTACCCTCTTTATTATGTGAAAACTTTGCACCTAATTTTATAAAACCTTCAAAATGAGTGTCTAACCTTCTCCTACCTATTTTATCTCCACCAGGTCTTGGTACAGATCCCTTGCCAAATCTCGCAAGTAGTGGACCAACTATCATGATTGATCCCCTTAATCTTTGCCCATCATCTTTAAAATCCTGTGAACTCAGATAATCGAGATTAATATTATTTGAGCGAAATCTAAAACTTCCCTCACTAATTTTCTCAATTTCAACGCCTAAATTTGCGAGTATTTTGATAAGCTTATTGACGTCAAGTATATTAGGAATATTGTTTACAATTATTGGTTCTGGGGTTAAAAGTGTAGCACATAAAATCTGAAGAGCTTCATTTTTTGCTCCTTGAGGCTTTATAGAACCTTTTAAGGATTGACCTCCTTCAATAATAAATGATTCCATCTATTTTAATAACGTTTTCTATTTCTTTTTCTTGGTCTACTATGATTGCTACTTGGTCCACTTCCGTTTTTATGTTTAAACCGAATTAGATCAGCAGAATCACTTAAGGGTAGTTGAGAAGCGGCTACTTTAAGTTTTCCTTCTGAAAGCTCTTCTAAGTGGCTAAGTATAACAACATCTTCAACTGTATCTTTATTCCAACTTAAGAAGTTTTTTTTCATATGGTTAGCTATTGTAAAAACTAAGACATCTTTAAGTTCACTATTTTCCCATCCAATTGCAGCATCAATCATACGTTTTATATTGTTTCCATAGAACCTATATTTCGGAAAGTTCTGAGGGTAGGGCAGCTTTTCAGGCTTCATATCTAGCAACTCTTGCTGAGGTTTCTCAAATGGACAATCAACATCAATATCAAAGTCTGCCATGATGAAGAATTGATCCCACAGTTTGTGCTGGAAGTCTGCTACATCTCTAAGGTGAGGATTTAGGTTTCCCATAACACCAATTATAGCTTTAGCTTTTTTATTTCTTTCTTCAGGATTGGCTTCCGATTTAGCCTGTTCTATCATTATATGAATATGTCTGCCATATTCGGGTATTACAAGCTGTTTACGTTTAGTATTGTATTGCAAAGTGTCCATTAGGTGATTGTAAAAGAGTTCTTTAAGTAGAATAATTATATTGCAAATTAGTAAAATCCGTTGAATTGCATACTATATTGAATAAAATTAGAGAGCTATAATTCCTTTTAACTTGCTACAAATTTTATAGATTTCGATAACTTCCTTTGGTGAATCCAAGTTTACATTTATGCTTAGACTAGTAAAATTTCTTTTTGATGATTTTTTTTCACTGAATAGTGCTTCTTTTGTTGAAAAAATTGATTTCAGCTTGGTCAAGTTATCTGATTCTGATTTTACAATAAACTTAAAAAGATATATTCCAGGCCAATTCTGTGACTGACTTAGTTGATCAAAAAAGCGTGAATAAAATTCCTCTTTATTATCATTCGGATTAAACATGAGGCTTACATTTGTATAAATATAATGGTTTTTATTAATTACAAAATGCCTAATATCCGAAGAATACTTATTACAGGAAGTCCTGGTTCAGGTAAGACAACAATTATTAGAGGTTTAAGAAATAGGGGCTACATGGTTTTTGATGAATTCTCAAGATCACTAATAAAAGGCTTTGAGAATAAAAATTTATTTTTAAAAGATCCCATAAATTTTAGTGCAAAATTATTAGAAAGGAGAATTAAGCAATTTAACGATGCAAAAAAAAATAAAAAAGTGAAGAATAACTTAGTATTCTATGATAGGGGAATTCAGGAAATTTCAGGATATTTAAGAGCAATAGGCCTTGAAAATTCATCATGGGAGAAAAAGCTAACCGATTATCGATATGATAAAGTTTTTATAGCTCCGCCGTGGAAGGAAATTTATATTAATGATAAACAGAGGTTTGAAACATATAAAGAAGCAAAAATCTATTATCGCTTTATTAAGGCTTCTTATGAAATCAAACATGAGCTTATTGAGATACCCAAAATAGATATTGAGAGTAGGATTGATTTTGTAGAATCATATGTCTTGTGAATTTATATAATTTTAATTTTTGGAAATGCTACAAAATCTAAATTATCAAAATGCTAAAAAAAATCTTAAATTAATATACGGGATGTCAAATACATTAAATAAGCTTCTCTATGATAAATTCTAAAGATCCAATTAAAATTGTCTTTTTTGGCACACCAGAATTTGCAAGATTTTGCCTTAAGGAATTATTTAGTAATGGATTTATTATTAGGGCTGTTGTTACTGCTCCAGACCGAAAAGCTGGTAGAGGAAATAGATACAGGAAATCTGCAGTAAAAGAATATGCAGAAAATAATGAGTTTTTAATTTTTCAACCCGAGAATTTAAAATCTATTAAATTTTTAAGAGATTTAAGAAATATTGATGCTGATGTTTTTGTTGTTGTCGCTTTCCGAATGTTGCCGAAGGTTGTATGGAGTATTCCTGAGTTAGGAACTATAAACCTTCATGCTTCTCTGTTACCAAACTACAGAGGTGCAGCACCAATAAACTGGGTTTTAATTAATGGAGAGAAATTAACAGGAGTAACCACATTTTTAATAAATGAGCAAATAGATACTGGTTTAATTTTAATGCAAAAAGAAATTTTAATTGATGAAATTGATAATGCTGGAACATTAAAAAATAAATTGTTGAATGTGGGTGCTACTCTACTAATCAAAACATTATTTGATCATAAAAAAAAGATAATTGTACCAAAGTCTCAAAAACCGGACGGGAATGAAAAATTAGCTTTCAAATTAACAAAGGATAATACTATGATAAATTGGAATAATTCTTTAGAACAAATCAAAAATTTTGTGAGAGGTTTAAACCCTCATCCTGGTGCTTGGACAAATTTAGTAGTTAACAATTCATCTCAGAAAATAAAAATTTTTAGTGCTAATATAATTTATGAGACTCATTCATATCGAACAAACCTAATTGTAATTAAGAGCAAAAAAATTTTTATCACACACAAAGAAGGATTTTTGAATTGTATTGAGATACAACTACCGAACAAACGTCGTATGAATGCGATAACACTTTTAAACGGCTATAAATTCTCCACTGAAAGTACTGTTTTATAAAAAACTACCTTCCTTATTAACAAATAGACTTACTTATTAACAAATGAGTCAATTTCCCTAGCTTTTTTAACAGTTACACGAAAATCCATATAAATTTGTTAAATAACCTTATAATATATATAATTATGAACAAAACAGAATTAATTGACGCGATGGCAGCCGATGCTGGCATCTCAAAAGCAGCGGCTAAAAAAGCTCTTGAATCTTTGATGGGAAGTGTATCAGGAACTCTTAAAAAAGGGGGACGTGTTTCGCTGGTTGGATTTGGATCATGGTCAATTTCAAAAAGAGCAGCGCGCGATGGAAGAAATCCCCAAACTGGTGCAACGATTAAAATTGCTGCTAAAAATGTTGTGAAATTTAAAGCAGGTGCTGAATTATCAAGCACAGTTAATTAATCACTCAAAAGCATAAGAAAGGGCTCCTTCTAGGAGCTTTTTTTTTATTTTATGAATCAAGGTAAGTTGATAGTTGCTACCCCGTCAATTCTTGGGGATTATAACTTTCGTAGATCAGTTATTTTACTTGCTAGTCAAAAGACCTCTGGTTGCATTGGTTTTATTTTAAACAAAAAATTAAATTATAAACTCAATGATGTAGTAGAGAACTTAAATATGGTATTTCCACTATTTTATGGTGGTCCCGTGGAAAAGGATAATTTATTTTATCTACATAGATTAGGAAATGAAATACCAAATAGTATAAAGATTAATAGCACTTTATTCTGGAACGGTGATTTCAAATTTGTTATTAAACTTATTAATCAGAATAAGCTTAGTGTAAATGATATCCGTTTTTTTCTAGGTTGTAGTAGCTGGAGTAGTGGACAGTTAGAAAAAGAACTTGATGAAAAATCTTGGGAGCCATTTGAAATTCTATCAACAGAAAAAGTAATGAAAATGAAAATTCAAAATATGTGGCAGAAATGCATGATTTCTTTGGGTGGAAAATACAGACTTTGGTCCAATGCTCCAGAAAATCCAAATTTCAACTAACTGAGAAATGATATAAATTTCTCTAATAGAGGGTAACTCTTTTTATCTAAATATGACGACTTTCTGTAATTCGAGACACACTGCAGTCCACTTTCTAATGAAATAATGAAAATTTCTTCAGATTTTTGAAGCTCAAATGGATTTATTTCTTTTTCTATAATATTATAATGTTTTATATTTTTTGTTAGCCATTCTATAAATACTTCTCGCAGCACTAAATTTTGACACCCAGACAATAAATTAGGTGTTTGTATTTGATTTGATTCGATTAAAAATATATTTCCATTAAGTGTTTCAGTTATTTTTTTGTTATCATTTAAAAGGACAACATCATTTAGACCATTTTCTTTTGCATACATGTTTGAAATTAAACGTAGATCACTATTTGTCTTTGACATATTTGATAAATCGTTAGAAAACATTAAAATATCTTTATACAGATCAATTTCATAATTTGAAGTGTTTATTTCAATAGGTTTTGAATGACTAAAACTTATAATGAATTTTGTTTCTTCAGAAACCATAATAAATTGGCATCTGAACAAGCCATTTTCTGTTTTAAAATCAATGATTTTTGTGATCTTAATTAATTCTTCCTCTAATTTCTCCATCGTGAAAGAAACAGGAATTTTATATCTGTATCTTCGAAGATTTGATATAATTCTAAAATAGTGTTTTTCCCAAAAAAGAGTTTTCCCATTATAAAACCTTACATTTTCTACAAAAGAAAAGCCCTTATGTAAATTGTCTATTAAATCTGATTCAGCCTTAATTAATTGCGATACAACTAAGCCGTTACAATTAAACATACTATAAGTTTAACTAGAACCCAAAATTTGTTTTAAACTTGAAATCAAGTTGTCCCAAAGCATTTTTGATTCCTCCAGTTCGTCTTCTTCTGCAAAATCAGTAATTATGAGCGAAACGTCATTAGTTAGGTCGTCTACCTGAATTTTAAATTCAAAATAATAGTCGTTATTTTCTTCTTCATCAATTTTCCACTTGAAACGAACACGCTCATTATTTTTTTTTTGAATTAGTTTTGCACTTTCTTCACTATCATCCCATATGAAGATAAAATCTTCACCTCTAGAGTTTACATCATCTGCAAACCATTCTCCTAGACCAGATGGTGTTGATAAATATTGAAATAGCATCTGTCTTGAAGCATGAAAATCATATTCTATTGAAAAAAGTTCTTTAGTGGTCATTTATAAAAATTAGATGTTCAATATATTGAAAATTCGATTAGAAGTACGTTTATTTTAAAATATTTTCAAAAGGTTGTAGGTAGAAGATTATGTTTTTATATTAGAGAACTTAAAATGGCGAGATAGCTCAGGCGGTTAGAGCGTCGGATTCATAACCCGGAGGTCGGGAGTTCAAGTCTCCCTCTCGCTACATTATTTAGCAATCAATATTTTAAAACTTATTCTATTCACATAACTTAATATAATCAAGTACCAATTATTTTTTAGATTTTAGATAAAAAGTATATTGGATAATTGAACTCATAAATATTGTTCCCAAAGCACCAATGAGATTAAGCCATAAAAAACCAATCTTATCCCAAACAAAGATTGTAATAACAAAAATTTCTGAAATAATTGCAGCCCAAAAGATAGCTCTCCCTTTAATACTAGTGTTGAATATGCCAACTAAAAATATACCCAAAATAGTTCCATAAAAAATTGAGCCGATTATATTAATTAATTGAATTAAATTTTCAAAAAGATTTCCAAAGCAAGCAAAAAGTATTGCTATTAACCCCCAGACAAGAGTAAACATCTTTGATGTCTTTAAATAAGTTTTCTCGGTTTTGTTTCTGTAATTTCTCTTATACAAATCAATTGTACTAGTAGCTGCTAGAGCATTTAATTCTGATGCAGTGGAACTCATCGATGCTGACAGTATTACAGCGATTAATAGACCTATTAAACCAACAGGTAGATGAGATAAAATAAATGATATAAAAATATAATCCTTATCATTAGTCTCTTGTTTTGGATCTGATTTACTTATAATATCTCTTGCAATACCTCGTTGTTTTAATTCTTTTTTTCTTAAGGCATCAATTTCTTTGCTAGAACCATTATTTAGCAAAAGATTTCTGATTTGTTTTTGGGTTTCCATATTTTCAATTTCCAATTTTGAAAATTCTTCAATTTGTTTTGATTCTTTGACTGTCAAAATTGCTTTTGGATTAAAATTTAATGGAGCTGGCTCAAATTGATAAAACACAAACACCATCACTCCTGTGAAAAGAATAAAGAACTGCATAGGTACTTTAAGAAAACCATTCATTATAAGACCCATCTGACTTTCTTTTATTGACCTACCTGATAAATATCTTTGAACTTGTGATTGATCTGTTCCGAAATAAGAAAGAGATAAAAACAAACCACCCGTTATTCCGCTCCAAAATGTATACCGGTTTTTTAGGTTAATACTAAAATCTAAAAAATTTAGTTTTTCAGCTTTTCCAGCAATACTTATAGCATCAAGAAATGAAATTTGATTCGGGAAACTAATTATAATGAAATAGAAAGCTATAAACATCCCAGAAAAAATGATAAACATTTGAAGCTTTTGTGTCATATTTACAGCTCTTGTTCCACCAACCAAGGTATACAAGATAACTAATGAACCTACAACTAAAGCAGTAATTCTTAAATCCCAATTAAGCACAACACTTAGAATGATGGCCGGTGCATAAATTGTAATTCCAGCTGCTAAACCTCTTTGCATTAAAAATAAACTGGCTGTTAGAGTTCTAACCCTTTTATCAAAACGATTTTCTAAAAATTCATAAGCAGTATATATTTTTAATCTGTTATATATTGGGATAAAAAACAAGCAAATTATAACCATTGCGAATGGTAAACCGAAGTAGAACTGTATAAAACCCATCCCATCATTAAATGCTTGACCGGGTGTTGATAAAAATGTAATAGCACTTGCTTGAGTTGCCATTACCGATAGGCCAACAGTCCACCATCGACTCTGATTTCCAGCTTTTAAATATTCATTTATGTTCTTTGGATTTTTATTTTTCCAAATACCGTAAAAAACGATAAAAATTAGTGTACCTATGAGAACTGCCCAATCTAGAGTTTGCATTAATATTTGAAATTAACTGTAAGAAGATAAAATATAACGAGGTAAACAATATTTGTAATAATTAATACGAAGTATATATTTTTTTTCATTGCCCGTATGAAATAAGATTTAGAAAAAGGCGATAGGCACCAGGCACACCTGATGGAAGTTGACGAAAGAAACTTAATCCTGTAAAAATAAATTTACCTTTTCCGCAGTCGGCGACAAGTAGGCTTCCTTTTTTTTCTGACTCACCTTTATCACTCATAGAAAATAATGCTTCATATCTTTTATCCCAAGAATTTGCAAAATATAGACCACGCTCTTGAACCCAATCGTTAAAATCTATTTCTGTAATTTTATTTGGCTCTTTAAGTAGAATATGTTCTTTATTTAAAATAGTTACATGTGCGTTTTCATCAGTTACTCTTTCACGGGAAATATTAATTCGAAAAGGTGCTAGGATTGAGGAATTAAAATTTCGACTCGTGTTATATTGAATAATAACAGTCCCTCCTTGCATTGCAAAATCCCATAATATTTGATTTTTAAATGCTAAGTCATTATGAATATTAAATGCCCGTATACCTACAACTACTGTTGAATATTCTAAAAGTGACACTAATTTTAATTTATCGACATCAAACTCCTTTACTTTAATTCCAACATTTTTTAGACTTTCTGATATTTTATCACCTGCACCTTTGATATATGCAATTTCTTTAATCTTAGTTTTTAAATCTATTTTGGAAACAATTGTTTTGTTTGGGCTTAAGAGAAATTGCTTTTGAATATGTGGATAATTGATCTCTTCAAGAGACATTTTATATTCTTTATTTTCACTTTTAACAATTGACTTTAAAATCGTTTTGGAATTTCCTTTGGGCGGTATGACTCTAAAGATAAACTCTTTAGATGTACCAGACTTTTTAATATTTACTATTTGACTTTTTGGAGAAAATTCCCAATTTTTGGAACTCATTAATGAAACATCACCGGAGAAATTATTTACGTTTGAATTTACTGTCACAGTAATATTTTTCGGATTTTCATTTGAAAACAAAATAACATTGTTTTCAATTTTTGAAGTCACTCTAGGTAGAATTTGGAAATCTTGCACGACTTCACCAATAACTCTATCTGTTTTCCGATAGGTGAGAGGTATTTCAATTGGAATTTGAACTTCCTGTATTTTGAAATTAAAATATATTTTGATTGGATTAGGTGTTTCAGCTAGACCTATTAAATTTTTATTTTTCACCTTATAATTTCCTAAATCTCTTTGTTCTAGTAGCCAATACGGAGTTGTTATAGCATCTGTTATTAGTAGATTTTTATTTACACTCCAAACTTTATTATGTGATAGTTTTTTTGACACATCAATATCTAAGGCTCCATTAATATTAATAAGTTCTATTTCAAAATTGCTGGGATTCGAAGCTATAATTTCAGAGGATATTTTGGTTCTATTGACCCCTGATTCTACATTAGAATTGAATTGTAACCTAAGTCCTAAGCAGCTCTTAATTATATCCCTAACTTCTTTTAATTTAATTTTTTTCCAATGTTTATTTTCAATTTTACTGATCTCTTTATACAAATTTGTAAGTAATAAAATAGACTTACTGGGCTCTTCAAAATCAAAATCTGCAATAATTTGATTTATGAGTTTTTCAATTTTTTTTCCATCTCTAATTCGATTCCATGTTGTATCAATTTGATCAAAAGGATTAGAATTTAAAACATTATCTCCATTAATTAACTCTAGGTATTCTATTTGTTTTCCTATGCTTGGAGAATTACCAAACCCTTGGGATTTATGTTGACTTCTGCTCAAAGCAGCAACTTCTTCATTGGTTTGTCCTGTTAAAAAATCGATTGGATTACTATCAATCGGAATAAACTTGCTTTTATCCACTTTTCTAAATTTTTCCTTTCCTCCATAGGCCCACCAAGATGTATTATAAAATTGACGTTTTGGTTTCCAAACATCAACTTTAGATAATTGGTCAGGAAAAGCTGAGGGATCACTTGCAAGCTGAAAAGCTCTTTTACTTAATAATGCTGAACTTGTATGATGCCCATGAGTAGTCCCTGGTGTTCGATGATCAAAACGATTGATTATAATATCTGGTTTAAATGTTCTTATTAAGTAAACAATTTGTGATAAGACTTCTTCTTCATTCCAAATTGACAGAGTTTCATCTGGATGTTTTGAGAATCCAAAATCATTTGCAGTTGTAAAATACTGAATTCCTCCATCAATTCTTCTAGCCTCTAAAAGTTCTTGTGTGCGAATAAGACCTAGGGCTTCACCAAGTTCTGTACCAATTAAATTTTGTCCTCCATCACCACGAGTTAAAGACAAATATGCTGTTCTAGAATAATAATGATTTGAAAAAAGAGAAATTAATCGTGTATTTTCATCGTCAGGGTGTGCAGCAATATAGAGTACAGATGAAAGAGTTTTTAGTTTTTTTATTTTTTTATAAATTTCCGCGCTGTCTTGACATAGTAAAATGGAATAATTTAGCAGAAATATGAAAAGTAGTCTTTTTTTCATGTGAACTTTTATTTTAATCCCAATGAATCACGATAATTCTCCTCCCCGAGATTATTCAATTTCCAATAAGGAAGCTTAACAGTTTTTATAACTTTTGCCTTTGTTACTTGCTCTGGAAATCTTAAATCATACTCAGCCCACTCAATTATCCCATAGGGCCTTACATTTTTAAAACTTATAGAATGTTTTCTTTGAAGTTCAGGATAAATAATTAAATATGTGTTAATTCCTTCTTTTTGAATAATTGAAGCTTCAGCTTCATAAAACTTAATTTTTTTATGATTAAGCTGTAAATATTCAATGGAAGGTAGAATCAAAATCTTTCCTTTAGGAAGGAGTTCTGGCTGTGTTCGTATTAATGTCCAAATTTCATCTTCAGTTAAGTTGTCTTTTAAGTTTATATTTTGGTCTGCCTCATCTTCAAAGTATGAGTGACTCGAAATTTTTAGATTTCCTCTACGGTTTAGCTGGGTATATGATTGACCACACCATTCCTGAATTGATGATGTTATCTTAACCAATGGCTTTTTTTTCTCAAGATGAGAAAAAATACTAGTCATTATAGAGTAGGGGTAAATACCCGTCAAAAAGTTTTTAGTTCGATTTAATTTCAAAATATTTAGGGTTGATGAAGATTCCTTGTTTGCTTTGACTTGTTTATTGGGTAAAAAGTCTTCGGTTACATAGATCAAAACTGAGCTTCCCTTTCTATTTTGGCAGTATCGATATTGATTTAATTCATAACTAGTTATTTCTGCAGTTCCATCAAACCAATAATTTTTAAATTCTTGATCTAAGAAAATATTTTGATCAATTGATTTTTCCAACCCTAATCGATTACAATTGATAACTAAAATCGAGCATAAAAGAATTATTTTTTTCATTTAATTAAGATATTGGGAATTTTATAAAATCATTTAATTCTGGTTTACAATTTCATTTATCTTTTCAAACACCTTAGCGACAGGTAATCCTATAACATTTGTAAAACTACCTTCGATATGGATTGTATTAATAGTACCAAATGAATCTTGAATGCCATAGCCGCCTGCTTTATCAAATGGTAATCCAGATTTAATATATTTTTCAATTTCCAAATTTGATATTTTTCTAAATGTAACTTTAGAAACTTCATGAATTATTTCTAGTTTCTGTTTTTGCAAAAAGCCTACAGCTGTAATAACCTCGTGTGTACTATTAGATAATCTTATTAGCATATCTTTTGCTTCAGTCACATTCTTTGGTTTACCCATAAACTTATTTTCATGCCAAACAATAGTATCTGCTGTAATAATTATTTGCTTTTCTTTTACAATATCTAAAAAAGGAACTGTTTTTTTTCTAGTGATATGACTAGCAATTTCAATACCATTTAGTCCGGTTGGGAAATCTTCATTAACAGAAATTACTTTATGTTTAAATTCTATACCCATTTCTTTAAAAAATGCTTTTCTCCTTGGAGATCCTGAGGCTAAAATAATTTCATATCCATTAAGACTATTCATGTTTCGTGTTTCAAATGTCTTACGTTCTTACCATTTTTCTTGAACTCTAAGAACTTGTTCTATAATTTCCCGTACACAACCCTCACCTCCTTTTTTATGCGAAACATAATCTACAACTGATTTTACATCTGTTACAGCATCTGATGGGCAGCAGCTAACTCCTACTTTTTTTATTAAGGGTATATCTGGAATGTCATCACCTATATATAGTATTTCATCTGGTTTAAGTTTATAATTATTAACTAGCTCATCGTAAGCTGCAGATTTTTCGTGAGCACCTAGATAAATATCTTTTACTCCTAAGGCCTGAAAACGGTCACGAATGCCTTCATTTGTGCCACCAGAAATAATAGCAATTTTAAAACCCTTTATCATTGCATATTTCATAGCATAACCATCTTTTGTATCTAATGCCCTATACATTTCACCTTCAGTAGTAACTAGAACTTTACCATCTGTAAGAACTCCATCTACATCGAATATAAATGTTTTGATTTTGAATAATTTTAACTTATAATTTTTTTCCATTATTTCTTTGGATTTCTTTAGTTAACAATTTGTAGATAGATCTAAGATGAGGCTTTTTTAATAATTTGAGATGTTCCTTTATAGTTTTTTCATCATCCCTTACGGCCGGTCCTGTTTGAGCATCTATAGGGCTTAGCTGATCTAATTTACTAACTGTTTCAAATAATAAGGGTTTTAAAAGCTCAAAAGAGAGTCCTTTTTCAATACATAGCACCTCTGCTTGAGCGTATAAATAATTAGGAAAATTATTAACTAGAACAGCTGCCAAATGAAGTTGTCTTCTTTGATCAGAATTGATATGCAAACAATTAGCACCAAAGAAATTTACAAGCCTTTCTAACATTACATAATCATTTTTTGTTCTAGTCTCAAGACCTATGGAAATAGATGAGAAATCAATATTTCTTCCTTTACTGAAAGTTTGAATAGGATAAAAAACTCCTCTGCGGCTTTGTTTTATTTTATTTATTGAGATACATCCTGAGGTATGAACGACAAAAGAATTTTTAGGAAGAATATTTGACACCTTCTCAATAGCATTATCTGAAACTGCAATAATGTAAACATCAGTTTGTTTTAGTTTTTTAGCATCATTGGTTATCGTGATACCCTCATTAGTTTTATTTTTTTTTGATGAGCGGATATACCATTCTACAAATTGAATTTCTTCAATACAGGTAAGTTTCGCATATAGTTGCATACCTAATTTTCCTGCTCCAACAAGAGTTACTTTCATATAGTATGCAAAAATACAAAAACGTAAGTTTCAGTTTGTTTAAAAGAGCGAGATGTGTCTATAAAATTTTTTAATCCAAAAGCAAGTAATAATTTGCTATTCAAGTGTATATTTGCAATCTGAACGATGATGATGTAAATGATTAAAGGCAGGATTTTAGACTTTCTATTTTCTAATCGACTTACTGCTCTCCTTTTCATACTATACCCTTCAGCCATGGCTGTTGGTACTTTTATTGAAAGTTGGTATAGTACAGATACTGCCAAAATTTGGATTTATAATGCTTGGTGGTTCGAGTTTTTAATGCTCCTGATGGGTATTAATTTTATTGGTAATATTTTTAAATACAGATTACTTAGAAAGGAAAAATGGGCAGTTTTATTGCTCCATATTTCTTTTCTAATGATACTAACTGGTGCCTTTATTACTAGATATATTGGATATGAGGGTGTTATGCCAATTAGAGAGGGTGCAACAGAAAATGAAATTCTTTCTGAGAAAACTTACCTTACTGTTTTAATAGACGGTGAAATCAATGGAACACTTCGCAGAAAAAAAATGGAAGATGATTTGCTACTATCAGAACATGTTAATAATCAGTTTGAGTGGTCAAACGATTTCAATGGTCAGCCATTTCAAATTAAATATGTTGATTATATCGAAAATGTTACTGAGGGCCTAGTTTTAGATGATAAAGGAAATAGATATCTTAAAATTGTCGAGGCAGGTGACGGTACACGACATGATCATTATATAAAAGAAGGCGAAATAGCAAATATTCATAACATTCTATTTACACTAAATAGCTATCAAAGTGGGGCTATAAATATTACTCTTAAAGATGGATTATATTCAATTAACTCACCTTTTTCAGGAGAGTTTATAAGAATGTCAGATCAATTTCGTGGAAATTTGAAATCTGACATTGAGACCCCTTTGCAATTTCGCTCTCTTTACTCAATTCCAAACTTTCAATTTGTAATACCTGAACCTGCTCTTCGTGGCAAACTTGATATTGTAAAAGCTGACACTCAAGGAGAATCAATTCAGAACGCACTTCGTCTTGAATTACAATCTAATGGGGAAAGCCAGTCTATTACATTGTTAGGTGGAAAAGGAATTACAAACAACCCTAAGAAAGCTTCTGTTGGAGGGCTCGATTTTTATTTAAAATTTGGTTCTCTACCGATTAAACTCCCATTTGCATTAAAACTAGATGATTTTATTGCAGAAAAGTACCCTGGGACTGAAAAGAGTTACTCTTCATTTATGAGTAAAGTCAGAGTTGAAGACACAGAATCCTTCGACTATGATATTTATATGAATCATGTATTGGACCACAAAGGCTATCGGTTTTTCCAAGCATCATTTAACCCTGATGAAAAGGGAACTATTCTATCTGTAAATCATGATTGGTGGGGAACATACATTACCTATTTTGGCTATATCTTTCTTTATTTAAGTATGATAGGTATTTTTTTTGTTGGAAAAACTCGTTTTCAAGACCTCTCAAAAGCTTTAGACAAAATAAAAAAGAAAAAGAGTGCTTTTACTACTTTGACTGTTTTATTAATAATGCAATCTTTTCAGCTTCAATCTCAAAACTTAGAGAATTTTGAAAAGAATGCTTTTCTTTTTGATTCGATTATAAAAGCTGACGCATTTTCTAAAGAACATTCAAATAAATTTGGTCAATTAGTAATTCAAGATACAGGAGGAAGAATGAAACCAGCAAACACCTTTTCTTCTGAATTATTAAGAAAAGTGAGTAAAAAAGACAATTATAATGGTTTAAACTCTGACCAGGTCTTACTTTCAATTATGAATAACCCTACAATATGGTATAATGTGCCTCTAATCTACCTAAAAAGGGGAAATGACAGCATAAGAAAGATCATAGGTTTAAATACAGACATCAAGTATGCTCCTTTACTTTCATTTTTTGATAAAAAAGGTAATTACAAATTGTCGTTACCTTTAGAACAGGCTTACAGAGCTTCTGTTCCAAATCAGTTTCAAAAAGACTTTATCGAATTAGATCGCAGAGTAAATCTATTATATTCAGCTCTCGAGGGCAAAGTAATGAGAATTTTTCCAATACCCGATGATGTTAATAATAAATGGGTCTCATACCCAGAATTATCAGATTCAAATTTTAGTGGAAAAGACTCATTATATGTCCGTAATATTTTACCCCTTTATTTTCAATCGTTACGGTTAGCACAAAAGGATAATGATTACGATCAAGCTGATAATTTATTGGAAAGTATATCAGGATTTCAAAAAAGATTTGGTAGTTCTATATTACCCTCTAAGGATAAAATAAAATCAGAAATACTATACAATAAATATGATATTTTCAAAAAGCTTTTTAGTTGGTATATATATGCGGGTACTTTATTTTTTATCGTCTTAATTATTCAGATTTTTAAGTCTAACAAGCTAATTAAGTTGTTGGTTAATGTATTCAAATTCACATTATTATTATTATTTTTATTGCACACCATTGGACTTATTGCTAGATGGTTTATATCAGGACATGCCCCGTGGGGAGACGCATATGAATCGATGATTTATGTGGCATGGGCAACTCAATTTTTTGGATTGATCTTTGGTCGAAAATCATCTTTAACTATGGCTTCTACTGCCTTTGTTTCGGGTATGATTTTGATGATTGCTCATTGGAATTGGATGGATCCCTCAATCGCTAATCTTGTCCCGGTTCTAGACAGCTATTGGTTAATGATTCATGTTGCAGTAATAGTTGGTAGTTATGGACCATTTGCTTTAAGCATGATTATTGGAACTGTAGCTTTACTTTTAATGTTATTATCTTCGAAAAAAAATAGTCAAAAAATTAAATTACAGATTAAAGAACTAACAATTATAAATGAACTCTCACTAACCGTTGGACTAATAATGCTTACAATAGGCAACTTCTTGGGTGGGATGTGGGCTAATGAAAGCTGGGGTCGCTATTGGGGTTGGGATCCAAAAGAAACATGGGCTCTTATCAGTATTATGATTTACGCTTTTGTCATACATATGCGATTAATACCAGGCCTCAGAGGGACTTGGATTTTTAATTTAATGAGCGTAATTGCATTTTCAAGTATCTTGATGACTTATTTTGGTGTAAATTTTTATTTAGTTGGTTTGCACTCTTATGCTAGTGGGGATAAAATAATTACTCCAAATTTTGTTTACTATTCAATAATTTTAATATTCATATTAGGCCTCGCTTCTTATTTGAAGTCAAGAAAACTATATTCATAATAATCAGGTATTTAGTTTTAAATAAATTTCTTGTGTTTTCAATTAAAACTAACTTTAAAATAAAAAATGAAACTTAAATGGCTTTTTTATTCAATAACAGGTTTGTTGTTATGTGGATTTGGATTATCGCTCTTCGGCGAGGCAATTATATTTAAAATTGAAAGAAACTTCAATTGGTTTTATTTGGGAACTCTTGCCCTTGTGGTATTTAATTCGGGAATATGCTTAGTTGGTAAAGCGATAATAGTTAGAATTGAAATTAAAAGGCAGCGATAAATTCATCTTCATCACTTCCTTTAATAATTTCTTTGAAGGACTTTTCTATTATTGAGTTTGCCTCATTCTGCTCAAAACCTAGTCCAATGACAAGACGGTGCATTAACTCTTTTTCTGCTTCATCTGCAATATTATCAGCAAAGACCATACGTGAGAGATCATAAAGCCGCTCTAGGCGTTCATTTTTTAAAACAGGAGGATTGATTTTATATGAGTCAATATTTTCAATTATATGTTTAACCTCATCTTCATCTATTTCAAGATTTATAGCAGTACGATTGATAAAAGCTTGTTCCTCTTTAGTTATCTTTCCATCGGCGAGTGCTAGACGGACTATTGCGGCAAAATGATCACGATTTTTAGATTTAAATCTTTGAGTATATAGTTCTGAAAGAGTCATAGTTAAAAGTTTTATCAAATATAAAAAATGGAATTGGTAAGGAAAATTCAATCATTATTTTAATTCTATTAATGTCAATTAACTTCGATCATCCTTTTTAAATACTCATAATGATCTTTATTTTTTAAGTTTGATGTTCTTGTGGATTTCTTTACATTCTTATAAATTAAATTTTGGATGTTTAAAAGTCCAGATTTTAAACTAGGATTAAGTTTGGTTTCTTCTATTAGATTATTTAAGTTATCTAAAAAACGAATTTGTAGAACCATAAGTGAATTATCTAATTTTTTATTTATATCGTATAATGATAGAAAGAGTTGATAAACTAGTTCACTAGGATCTAGTGCTTTACCTTTAAGGGTATTACTAGTAGATAGCATTCTATTTAATTTAGAATACTCTAATAAGTTATTTAAGGCGCTGTATTGAATATTTTGAATTCTTTCTAAAATACCATCTTGTTTTATTTTAGAAATTAAGTCAGCCTCCATTAACCATCTTTGAGTAGACCAAAGGTTATTATCAAGAAAAATTAATGCACTGATTTGTTTATTGTAGTCGACATTTATAAAAGGTATTCCGTTTTGACCCTTAAAAAGAAGAGTTTCATTAACTCCTCCAATAATTCTAACAACATGAAAAATATATCGTTTATACACAGATAACATCTCATTATATAACTCATTTAGGTCATTATATGAATTTCCCTCTTTTGTTGTCCATTCATCTAGTTTTGAAGCAACAATTTTTAAATTTTTTATTCCGTAATTGCTCGCTTTTATTGGATTATCGCCTATATTTTCTGTTTGTACATTTGGATCAATACCACTTGTACCATACATAAAGATGGGGTTTATACTCTTTTTATCCACAAAACCTTTTAAAAAAACTTTTTCCGTTTCTAAAGTTTCCTTAGGAAAAAATCTATATCCCCATTCTATAGAATAATCATCATAAGGTCCTAATTTTCTAATAAATAATTTGTTATTATCACTTGGCTGCGAAACGTAGTTGAACCTTGCGTAATCCATTATGGTTGTTGCAATACCCATTTTTTGAGTAAAATTGTCTGATCTAAGTGAATCTACCGGATATGCGGAGCTTGATTTCATATTGTGTGGTAAACCTAGGGCATGGCCGACCTCGTGAGAAATAACTCTTCTTATCATAAGACCTATGTCTTCTTCATCTGTATCTAATGTCCTTGCTTTTGGATTCGAAGCCCCAGTTTCCAGTAGATATCTATTTCGATAAGATTTGAGATGGTTGTGATACCATATTACATCACTTTGAATTATCTCACCAGATCTTGGATCCACTATACTTAATCCCCTTGCATTTCTTGCAGTTGAAGCAACATAATGAATTATTGAGTAACGAATATCCTCCAAACTAAAATCTTCATTTTCTTCAAGACTTGGTGAATCTTTTGCCACAATAGCGTTTTTAAAACCAGCTTTTTCGAATACACTATTCCAATCTTCAACTCCCAATTTAAAATACTGTCTCCATTTCAAAGGTGTAGATTTATCTAAATAAAATGTTATTGGTTTAATAGGTTCGACTAGTTCTCCACGCATATATGCATTAAGATCGGAGGGTTCTAAACGCCATCTTTTAATTATTTTTATTTCGGTTGACTTTAATTCTTGACTACTATAATCGTATTTTTCTATATTTAGCCAACCTATTCTATCATCTGCATATCTCAAACTCATTGGCTTGTCAGGCAATAAAATAAGTGAATGATTTATTTGAAAGCTTATTGTATTTGTATAATTATTCCTTGGTGGTTTTGAAGATTTAAAAGTAAGTGTGTGCCTTATCTCTAAATTTTTAGGATAACTTTTTATTGTATCTAAAAAACTTCTTTTCGGATCAATTCCTCCGACTGTATATTGTTTTTTCTCTGAGGAACTCAAAATATTAAATCCCGGAGAATCCTTGTTAAAATAATTGCTAACGTCAATTAAATATTTTTTTCTCTCTAAATTCTTAATTTGAAATGCGCCCAAAATCGGAGAGAAGTTATTTTTTATTATACTTTGTGAAATAGGATCTTTTTCATCAGCAATATTTAAATAGCTTTTTTGAATTAATAAAATTTTTTCTTTCTTCTTTATAAATTGAATAAGTTGTTCGCTAGTTTTAGAGCCCGCATTTTTATATGCCTGAAAATCAGAGGGAGATTTAACAATACGTGTTACCATCAATAGATCCTTGGTAAGCAAACTGTCATCTATTTCAAAATAAACCTCTTCTTTGTTTTTATATACTGTGATTAAACCGTTTAACTTTTTAAAATTTTCAGTTAAAGAGTCAATAGATTTATTTGTGCTTTTCTTACCAGAGTCAGCAGATTGTGACATTGAAATAAAAAAACTTAGATGACTGACTACAATTAATAGTTTAAAAAATTTCATCACTTTTTCTTATGTGTTATCAAAAAAAAATATACCTAATTGATTGATTTTAAGGTAGCTTATATGTATTTTTAATTAAAACACATACTTATGAAACCAAATCTATCTATTATCACTTGCATCTTTTTTCTGTCTTTATTTATAACATTCGGACAGAAAAATAAAACAAAAAAATCAAAATCTATCCAAGAAGTGTCTTTAGATGCTTTTAAATTAAGAAATGTAGGGCCTGCTTTTTTGTCAGGAAGAATAGCTGACATTAAAATACACCCTTTAAATAAAAGCATATGGTATGTAGCTGTAGGATCTGGTGGTGTTTGGAAAACAGAAAATGCAGGAACAACATGGGAACCTATTTTTGATGATGAAACTTCATACAGTACAGGTTGTGTAACTATAGACCCTATAAATCCCGATATTATTTGGGTTGGTACAGGTGAGAACGTTGGAGGCAGGCACGTGGGTTATGGTGATGGTATTTATAAAAGTTTAAATGGAGGAAAAACTTGGGAAAACATGGGTCTTTTTAACTCTGAACATATTTCAGAAATCATTGTTCATCCCGATGATTCAAATGTCGTCTGGGTCGCGGCACAAGGACCGCTTTGGACTAAAGGTGGCGATAGAGGTCTCTACAAAACAATAGATGGGGGTAAAACATGGAAAAAAACACTTGGGAATAGTAAATGGACAGGTGTTACTGATATTTTGTTGGATCCAAGAGATTCTGACGTAATTTATGCAGCAACTTGGGATAGACACAGAACTGTTGCAGCGTTAATTGATGGTGGACCAGGAACTGCGATTTATAGATCCGATAATGGAGGAGAAAGTTGGTCAGTTTTGAAGAGTGGTTTACCTAACAATCCTGATTCAAACGATGATGGAGTCGTAGATGATGATGACTCACCAACAAAAAATATGGGCAAAATCGGTCTCGCAATTTCTCCTCAAAACCCAGATGTAGTGTATGCTGCGATTGAATTAGATAGGTCTACAGGTGGTGTTTACCGATCAGAGAATAGAGGTGAATCATGGAAAAAAATGTCGAATACTGTTTCAGGTGCTACAGGACCACATTACTATCAAGAATTATATGCAAGTCCGCATAAATTCGACAGACTTTATTTAATGAATGTAAGAGTACTAACCTCTGAAGATGGTGGTGAAACTTTTGAACAATTGCAAGAGCGAGATAAGCATTCTGATAATCATGCAATAGTTTTTAGAGATGATGACCCTAATTACATAATGATTGGAACCGACGCAGGTATTTATGAAACCTTTGATTTGGCTAAAACATGGAAATATCACAAAAATTTACCTCTTACCCAATTTTATAAAGTTGCTGTAAACAACGCTAAACCTTTCTATCATATTTTTGGAGGTACTCAAGATAACGGATCTGCTGGAGGGCCCTCTGCTACTGACGAAATAGAAGGTATAGCCAATAAACATTGGTACAAAACACTATTTGCCGATGGTCATCAATCAGCAACAGATCCGGTTTATAATAACATTGTTTACGCTGAAACCCAGCAGGGAGGTTTGTATCGGATTGATTTGACTAGTGGGGAAAAAGTCTCAATCCAACCACAAGCAAGTGATGGTGAACCGCATGAAAGATTTAATTGGGATGCACCAATACTTGTAAGTCCAAATAAGCCTTCAAGGTTGTATTTTGCTTCCTATCGTGTCTGGAAATCAGAAAATAGGGGAGACGATTGGATTCCAATTTCAGGAGATTTAACTCGAAATGAAAATAGAATTGAACTTCCTATAATGGGAAGAAAACAGGGATGGAATAATGCGTGGGATGTTGGTGCGATGTCAAATTATAACACTATAACATCTTTGGCGGAGTCTCCAGTGGAGGAAGGCCTTCTTTATGCTGGGACTGATGATGGATTCATACAAGTTTCAGAAAATGGTGGTATAAGTTGGAGAAAAGTACCTGTTACTAACTTAGGACTTGCCCCAAGAGCTTTTGTAAACGATATTAAAGCTGACTTATATGATCCTAACACTGTTTATGTTGCGTTAGATAACCACAAGGAGGGAGACTACAGTCCTTATTTATTTAAAAGTACAGATAGAGGTTTAACATGGAAATCCATTTCTGGCAATATTCCCTACAGAACCTTAATTTGGAGAATGGTGCAAGATCCCGTTAAAGAAAACCTTCTTTTTGCGGCAACAGAGTACGGTATTTACACTTCTCTAAATGGTGGTAGCTCTTGGCAAATTTTAGAGGGTTCGCCAACAATTTCGTTCCGTGATCTCACAATACAAAAACGTGAAAATGATCTTGTAGCTGCATCTTTTGGTCGTGGTTTCTTTGTATTGGATGATTACAGCGCTTTACGCGAATTCAGTGAAGCAAATCTCAATAAAAAAGGAAAATTATTTAAACCAAGGCCAGCTAAATGGTATATACCAAAAAGTATAATTGGAAACACGGGGTCAGACTACTATTTCGCTAAAAACCCTACCTATGGTGCAGTCTTCACTTATCATCTTTCTAATGATTATAAATCAAGAAGAGAGCTTAGAGAAACTAAAGAAATGGAATTAAACAAAAAAAATGTTAGCATACCATTTGTAGGCTGGGAAAATTTGGATTCTGAGCAAATTGAGACCGAACCACATGTAATATTGACAATCAAAGATGCTGAGGGTAACATCATTAATAAAATTACCAAAACAGCATCAAAAGGTAGTCACAGAATATCTTGGAATATGCAACATTTCAATCCATTTTCAGTTTCTCCTAATGGTGTTTCTGGTTCAATTTATGGCGGTGGGCCAATGGCAACACCGGGTAAATACATTGCCGATTTACATTTAAACGTTGATAACAAAATCACCCATCTTGATGGACCAATAGAATTTGATATTGTGCCTATAAGAGAGGGCGTTTTGAAAGGTGTTTCTTACAAAGAATATAATTCGTTTAGAGAATCAATGGGAAAACTTACACGTGAAATAAATGAATTTCAGGATATTTTCTCAAATGCCAAAAACAAAACAGAGGCATTTTCTATAGCTCTGAAGAATACAGCTTCCTTACCTGGAAACATCGAAAAAAACCTAAAACAGCTTCAAAAAGAAATTTTTGCTTTAGACATTAAAGTTAATGGAAGCCCTTCAAGGTCAGAAATGGGTGAAAAAAACCCACCAAACATCAGAACTTTTTTCTATAATGCGATGAATGGCTTAAGAAGTACTTACGGGCCAACTGGCTTACATAAAAAGAGTTTAGAAAAGGCTAACTCTTCTCTTATAAAACTTAGAGCCCAAATTAATGAAATTAATAACGGATTGATGGCTGACATTGAAAAAGAGTTAAAAAACTCAAACTCTCCATTTATTTCAACAAAACTTTCAACTTGGTAATTAAAAAAAAATATTATTTAGGCCTCTCAGAAAGAGTGGAGGTAAGTTCAAAGCATTCTAAATTAAAATATGAGATAGATGCCAGTAAATGGTCAAAAATATCTGAAGTTATACTTTCATAATTAACCCATACTTTATCATTACTGAAGGCATAAATTTCAATTGGTATACCTTGTGTAGTCGGAGACAACTGTCTGCACATTATTGTCATTTCTGAGTTTATATTTGGATGTGAGTGTAAATAACTCTCAGCGTAATATCTAAAGAGTCCCAAATTAGTAAGATTTCTTCCGTTTACAAGGACACTTTTATCAATGTTTTTCTGTTTATTAAACGATTCAATTTCATTCTTCTTTTTTGCAATTAAATTTTTGATCAATTCAATTTTTGAAAGTGAATCTACCTCTTTGATAGTTAGAAAGCGAATACTGCTAATCTTAATTAATATGGAGCGTTTTATTCTTCTGCCTGAGGACTCATTCATGCCTCTCCAATTTATAAAAGAGTCTGAAATTAATTTGTAAGTTGGTATCGATGTAATTGTTTTATCAAAGTTTTGTACTTGAACAGTAGAAAGACTTATTGATATAACGTCGCCATCGGCATTATTATCAGGCATACTTATCCAATCACCAATTCTTACTGTGTCATTCACAGCAATTTGAACACTAGCTACAAAACCCAAAATGGTATCTTTAAAAACAAATAACAAAACTGCTGAAAGAGCTCCAAGAGCAGTAACAAAACTCCAAACATCTTTTCCACTAAAGATGGATAGAATTAAAATACCTCCGATAAACCATAGAAATATCATAACTACCTGAAGATAACTTTCCAGTGGTTTATCTTTTAGTGCAGGAATTGTCTTAAGGTAATCACTAATTGCCCTTAATAGAGCCCTTACAATGGCAATTAAAATAATTATTGAGAGTGCTTCTATAATATTTCTTGTCGCTACAAAAACTCCATTATATGAATTCTCAAAAATACCAGGCATATATACATAAAGGAAAAGAAGAAAAGGTATATAGGATAATAATCTAGGTGCTTTATTCTTTATGAGAAAGTCATCAAAAGATGATTTAGTTTTTTTTGCTAGCTTATTAAAAATTAATATTATGATTTTTTTGGCTATCAGAAATATAATTGTTGCTAAAACTATGATTGTAAAAGACAATAGTAATAATGTGAAATTTTTTGACCACAAGTCAGAAAGGCCTTGACTTTGGAATAATTTTATTAGATAACTTTCAATCTTTAGAAAATCCATTTTTTAAACAGCTTTATTGCAGAATTTTAGTTTTTCTTTTTTTTAAGATCAATTCACCTTTTTTTTCTATTGCCCTAGCTAACGCCTTAAAATCTCTTTCATTAGTTAATGGATTCATAAGAACTGTTCTTAGATATCTTTTTCCTCTAAATATACAAGATGTAATATAGAATTCCCCTGAGTTAATTAAATCATAACGTATTGCAAGTTGTTCTTGATTATTAATAATTTCTGGTTTGTATTGAAAACAAAGTATATTAGACTCGGGGACGTATGGACAGTGGAAACCGTCATAATTTTTCAAATAACTGTATAGATCCTTGGACTGTTTAAAACTATTTTCTATAAAATTAATAAGGGCTTGCTGACCTTCGATTGCAAATGTCCAAAATAGTTTAGTCCCTAATGCAGATTTTGTGCATTCTATTGTGAAAGGCATGGAATCCATTCCAACTACATCTTTTTCATGAAAAACATAACTACCTTTTTGCTGAAAGCTTTTCCACATTTTTTTTTGATCTTTAAAAAGAACTGCTGTACACAAAGAAGGAACTCTTAACATTTTATGTGCATCCCAAATCAGTGAATCTGCTTTTTTTAAGCCCTTTAGTTTATGATCATGTTTTTTTGAAAGTAACGCGACACTTCCATGAGCACCGTCTACATGAAACCATATTTTATGCTTTTTACAGAAATTAGCCATTTCATCTATAGGATCAAAAAGTCCAGTAGAAGTGGCACAGGCATTTGCAATCAGTGCCATAACTCGATTACCCTGATTTTTTGTACGAGTAAAAACTTTTTCTAATTCAGAAATAATAATTTTTTCATTTTCGTCAACTGGAATGGGAACAAATGCTTTTTTCCCCATACCCATTATTGAAAGAGCTCTTGAAATAGAATAATGTGACGAACTTGGTCCCATTACAACTAAATCATTTGGATTTCCTTTATCCCATGCTTCTGGAGCGATAGCTGCTCTGGCTGAAGACAAGGCTGTTAAATTAGCAATTGATCCACCATGAGTTAGTATGCCGCTTCCGTTTTCTTCTAATCTACCAAATTCATAAAGATCATTTCCTTTAAACCAACCTACTTTAGAAAGCATCCAATTTATCATAAAACTTTCAAGTGTAGATCCTGCAGGTCCCATTTCATAGAGTGAGCTAGGATTATTTATAGTCCCATGAATCCAATCTGGGATTCCAGCTAAATCATGCGGAACTGCAACTTGATGTCCCATATACCTTGAACTTTTTAAATGATTAGTGTTTTTAAGATAATTACACACGAAGTTTTTTAGGTCATTTTCATCCTTAAAACCCTTTTCAAATAGGTGCTTTACTTTTAGAGACTTTGCAATCAGTTCAGGTTTATTTTGGTTTAAAACAGACGTTTCTGTTGAAATACTTTCGCTTATATATTTTTTTAACGCATTTGCGACAATTTCTTTTGCTCTAGTGAAATTTAAAGTATTTCTCATTTCTACAGCAAAATTAATCTAAAACAATTTTTAAATAAAAATATTTGATGATAAAATGATTTTTTTAGAATCCAAATTGCCGTGGTAACCAAAGTGTAATTTGTGGAAAAAAAGTAATTAGTATCAAGGCCAGAATCATTGCAATAAAAAGTGGTAAAAGTGGCTTAATAACCTTTTCGATACTAGTTTTGACAACACCAATACCGACAAACAAAACTGACCCCACAGGAGGTGTACACAATCCAATGCACAAATTTAACACCATCATTATTCCAAATTGTATAGGATCAATTCCAATAGACTTGATAATTGGAAGAAATATGGGAGTGAAAATTAACACAGCAGGTGTTATATCCATAAATATCCCAACAAATAGTAATATTAGATTAATCATCAGTAATACAATTAATTTATTTCCACTAATGTTTAATATAAAAAGACTTAGAGCTTGCGGAATATTCTCAAAAGACATAACCCATGACATACATATCGAACAAGTAACCAAAAGCAAAACGATGGAGCTGGTTTTTGTTGAACTTAAAATAATACTTGATAGTTCATTAATTTTAATTTCATTATAGATGATCCCGAGTACTAGAGCATACAAAACTGCAATAGCCGAAGCTTCGGTTGCAGTAAAAAGACCCATTACAATTCCACCTATTACAATTAATAGTAATAACAAACTTGGTAAAGCATCAATAAAACTTGAAACAACATCTTTAATATTACTTTTATTAGAGGTTGGATATCCCTTTTTTTTGGCCCAAAAGTAAGCTACAACCATTAAAAAAAGACCAGTTAAAATACCTGGGATGTAGCCTGCAAGAAATAGTGCTGCAATTGAGACACCACCACTAGCCAAAGAATAAATTATCAATACATTGCTTGGAGGAATAATTAACCCAATTGTTGATGATGTAATATTTACTGCAGCACCATACTCTTTATCGTATCCTTCCTTTTTCATTTCAGGGCCAAGTATACTTCCCATTGCTGAGGCTGAGGCCATTGCAGATCCTGCAATAGCACCCATTAGCATTGCTGAAATAATATTAATCAATGCCAAACCACCAGGTAAACTACCTACAAGTGTTTTTGCAAAGCGAATTAGACGGTGTGCAATTCCACCATTTGACATCAATTGACCAGCAAGAATAAAGAAAGGAATTGCAAGTAGCGCAAAACTATCCAATGCTGTTGCCATGCGTTGTGCAATTGTTGTAGCGGTTATTATGCTAGGTAAGCTTACAAATAATGATAAAAAAGATGAGATTACAATACTCCAAGCTATGGGTGTTCCCAAACCTATAAATAATAAAAAAGATATAGTAAGAACAAATACTCCTAAAAACTCCATAACCTAGAATTCAATGTTTGATATTTTATAAAAAATAATTAGTATGCCACTTATGGGGATAATTGTGTAAACTAAACCTAAAGGTATTTGAAGTGATGGTGAATACTGTTCTAATTTTAAAGTGATGCATACTAAAAATAGTCCTCCTACAACCATGACAAAAAAAGAAAAAATTATTATTGAGAGACTGATGCACTTATGTATAATTTTCTGATACTTAGAACTAAGTTTCCTTGAAAAATAGTCAATTGAAACATGCTCATTTCTACCTGAAACATAGGCTGCTCCAAGGATTCCTAGCCAAATCATAGAATATCTTGCAAGTTCATCTGTAAATGAGCTTGGATTTATCAAAATGTGACGAGCAAAAATTTGCCAAATAACATTTATGACCATTATTGCGAAAATAAAAATCAAAAGTTTTTCAACAATCTTATTTATTTTGTGTCTAACCTGCCTCATTACTAATTCTTTCTATTAGCTGTGCCATTGCAGAGTCCTTTTCAAAAGTTCTATAAATCTTTTTGGTTAATTTTTGAAATGCTTTTTTCTCAGGATAAGAAACCTTTACTCCTGCTTCAATAACTGCTTTTAATGCATTTTTTTCTGCCTTTTCCCATAGTTCCCTCTGATAAGATACAGATTTATTGATTGCCTCTTTAAGCCAATTTTTTTCTTTTTTATCTAGACTATTCCACATATGTACGCTAATAATTAAAATATCTGGTATCATGGTATGCTCATCGATAGAATAAAATTTGCATATTTCGTAGTGTTTGGATAAGTAAAAACTAGGGGAGTTGTTTTCTGCACCGTCAACTACCCCTTGCTGTAAAGCTGTGTACAATTCACCCCACGAAATTGGAGTTGGTGAGCCACCTAAATTTTTTACCATATTAATTGCTGTAATACTTTCTTGAACCCTAATTTTTAAGCCTTTTAAGTCTTTAGGTTCTCTTACTGGATGATTTTTAGTATAAAAACTTCTACTTCCCGAATCATAATAACATAAACCCTTTAGATAATATTTTTCCATTTCTTTTAACAGTTCTGTTCCTATTGGACCATCAAGAACTTTAAAAAGATGTTTTTTATTATCAAATAAAAAAGGTAAACTAAAAATTTTCAATTTAGGTGCAAAGTTTTCTATTATTGCTGCAGAGACTTTGGTCATATCTAAACTTCCGATTTGAAGAAGTTCTAAACATTCACGTTCACTTCCAAGTTGTTGATTTGGATAGATCTTAATTTGTAATTTTCCCTTAGAAAGTTTTTTTAGATTTGAATTTATATTCAACATAGCAAGATGAACTGAATGATTAACATCTAGTCCATGAGCTAAACGAATTGTTTTCACGTTTAATTTTTTTTCGCAGCTTATAAAGCATGTACAGAATATAAACAGAACAAAATAAAAGATATTAGTAATAAAGATTCTACGATATCTCAAAGAGCAAAATAATTTTTAGCATTATAGTAACTTATATCGGAAATAATTTTTCCTATCAATGAATAATCTCTAGGTAAATGACCTCTTTCAATATCATTACCAAATAAATTACATATTAACCTTCGAAAATATTCATGTCTTGGAAAAGATAAAAAGCTTCTTGAATCGGTTAACATGCCAATAAAACAAGTTATCATCCCAATATTTGATAAGGTATTGATTTGATTTGTCATTCCTTCTATTTGATCTAAAAACCACCATGCAGAACCCCATTGTATTTTGCCTTTACTGCTACCATCATTAAAGTTTCCCAACATTGTTGCCATAACCTCATTATCTGCAGGATTTATATTGTAAAGAATAGTTTTTGACAGTTGGTTTTTTTGATCTAGGGCATCTAAAAATTTTGATAAAGTATTTGCTATTGGGTATTGTCCAATTGAATCCCAGCCACTATCAGCTCCAAGTAAGTTATACATTCGACTATTATTATTTCGCATAGCTCCTAGGTGAAATTGTTGAACCCAATCAAATTTGTGATATTGTTCACATAAAAATATAAGAATTGCAGTTTGAAATTTTTCAACTTCTTCCAACTCTAATATTTTCTTATTCCTACTTTTTTTGAAAATATTTTCAATTTCAGAAGGATTTGTCTTTTTATAAGGTATGAACTCTAATCCATGGTCAGATAATCTACACCCATGATCATGAAAATAATTTATTCTTATTTCTAGAGCCTCACATAAATGTTCAAAACTTCTTATTTTAATCATTGCAGAAGTTTCAAGATCATCTAGATATTTATTATAGTTTACATTTTGGATGTGAATAAATTTATCAGGGCGAAATGTTGGGCTCATTTTAGTATAATTATCTGATTTTCTGTATTCTATATGATATTTTAAATTATCTACCGGTTCATCAGTAGTGCAAACTTGTTCAACTTTCATTTTTTTTAGTAAAGAAAGACAGCTAAATTCAGATGAGATAGTCATTTTATTAGTTTGATAAAAAATTCCTTCAGCATTTTTTTCAGAAATTAAATCTGAAATTCCAAAATACCGGTAAAGTTCTAAATGGCTCCAATGATATAATGGATTTCTTATCATTTGTGGAATAGCAGAACAATACTTCAAAAACTTTTCTTTTTGAGAGGCTTTCCCAGTAATGTATTTTTCATCAATTCCAAGAGTTCTAAGTGCCCTCCATTTATAATGGTCTCCTTCCAACCAAAGAGAAGTAATCGAATCATAAATTTTATCCTCACAAATTGCTTTAGGGGATAAGTGATTATGGTAGTCAATAACTGGTAATTCTTTTGCATATTCGTGATAAAGTACTTTAGCACTTTTTGATTCTAAGAGAAAATCTTCGTGTATAAAAACTTGATTGGTTACAGATTCGCTCATTTCAAAATTTTGAGTTAGACTTTTGGTTCCCATCCTGGAGCATATTCACGCTTCCAGTTTTTGATCACCATGTTATTTATTATTTTTCCGGTTTTTGTGTCTATGTGAAGTGTTTCTCCTGAATCTTGAGCTATATTTGCCAAATGACATAAGTGAGTTGAAATACTAGCATCTTTTATTTCGGCATTTAATGACTTATTGTAACGAATAGAATCGAATAAATTTCCAACATGATTTTCATCTAAACCACCTTGTCCTCTTGTATCAGTAGTTTTACTAACTGTACCCTCTTTTTCATATTTTATTAAATTTCCACCCAAATCATACAATTTGTAAAAATTGCGATCTAATTGAATACTGCCTTTACTACCATAAATTGTAACTCCCCTACCTGGCTGTTTAGGTTGAATTAATCCTCGACTATGGCCAGTCCATGTAATAAACTTCCCATCCTGATATTTAAAAGTAACTTGCTGATTATCAACAAATTCCCAATCGTCCTGATAAGAATATTTTCCTCCAAATGAAGTTACGCTTTCAGGATAATCAACCCCTAATGCCCACCTGCAAATGTCTATCTCATGAGTTCCATTATTGTGTACTTCTCCAGTTCCCCAATTTCGAAACCAATGCCAATTGTAGGGGTGTATATTATCTTTATATGGCACCCTCGGTGCAGGCCCTTGCCAGAGATCCCAATCTAAAAATTTAGGAACTGGAACCATTTTACCTATACCAATTGATCCTCTATTATTTGAATAATATGCCTCACCTTTATATATATCACCAATTATACCATTTCTTATCTCATCAATTGCTAGAATACTTGTAATAGCTGACCTTTGTTGATTACCCATTTGAATTTTAGTGCCATACTTTTTTTGGGCGACTACTAATAATTCGTTTTCATATAAATTGTGGCTACATGGTTTTTCAATGT
>CENP01236220.1_pt1 | contig 31154 bp, 28 predicted proteins | sample 361281 | NCBI WGS metagenome assembly CENP01 (sample SAMEA2591122, study PRJEB7988) | marine metagenome | biome: marine biome (ENVO:00000447); feature: deep chlorophyll maximum layer (ENVO:xxxxxxxx); material: saline water (ENVO:00002010), including plankton (ENVO:xxxxxxxx) | depth 70 m | reverse complement strand
TGGCTGGTGCAGCTGTTCAATGGCTAAGAGATCAATTAGGAATCATTTCATCTGCGTCAGAAATAGAGCCTTTAGCTAAAACTGTTGAAAATAATGGAGGCGTTACATTTATTCCTGCGTTAGCTGGTTTAGCTGCTCCATACTGGGATCCACAGGCAACAGGCACAATAACAGGTATTACTCGTGGAACTGAAAAAGGTCATCTTGCAAGAGCAACTCTTGAAGCTATAGCAATGAGAACAAAAGAGATAATTACTGCCATGCAAAAAGATGCAAAATTTAAATTTAAATCTTTAAAAGTTGATGGAGGTGCAAGTAATAATAACCTTTTAATGCAAATACAATCTAACCTACTCGGTGTAAATGTAATTCGCCCTAAAACAACAGAAACAACTGCATTGGGTGCAGCTTTTTTTGCTGGACTTGCTAGTGGTTTTTGGTCATCTTTAGAAAAATTATCCTCTGTATGGGATATAGATACAGAATTTAATCCCAAGGAAAATGAAGATACTTTAAACATTATTAATAACTGGGAAAAGCGCATTTTAAAAATGAGTAATTCTCAAAATAATGAATAGAGATTTCAATCTTGGTAGTCTTCAAAAAAACAAAGAATGGGATGTTGCTATAATTGGAGGTGGTGCGACTGGATTAGGTATTGCAGTAGATGCTGCAAATAGGGGTTTTAAAACCTTGTTAGTCGAAAGGAGTGATTTTGCTAAAGGCACTTCATCAAGAAGTACCAAGCTTATACACGGCGGTGTTCGCTATTTACAAAATGGTGATATTTCATTAGTAATAGAAGCACTTAGAGAAAGAGGTATTCTAAGAAAAAATGCGCCTCATCTTGTTAGGGATTTGAGTTTTGTAATACCGTCATATGATTGGTGGAGTAGCCCTTTTTATGGATTTGGTCTTAAAGTTTATGATATGATGGCTGGTAAGTTGGGATTAGGACCCTCAACTTTACTAGATAAACAAGAAACACTTGATCATATCCCAAATGTTAATAAAAAAGGGTTAAGGGGAGGTATAATATACCACGACGGTCAATTTGATGACGCAAGGATGGCAATTAGTCTTGCTCTCACAGCAACAAAAGAAGGTGCTACCCTTCTCAATTATGCTGAGGTGAAGAGCTTCATGAAAGATGATGGACTAATTAATGGCTTATCCTTTACAGATATAATAAATAAGAAAGATTATAAAATAAAAGCAAAAGTTATTGTGAATGCTACGGGTGTTTTTTCTGATCAACTAATAAAATTAGACCAACCAAACGCAAAACCAATGATTCGGCCTTCACAAGGAGTTCACCTAGTATTAGAAAAAAAGTTTCTAAATGGTCCTTATGCTATAATGGTCCCACATACCTCAGATGGTAGAGTACTTTTTGCAGTACCATGGAACAATTATGTAGTGTTAGGCACAACTGACACTCCTATTTCAAAGACTTCTGATGAGCCTACTGCTTTAAAAAAAGAAATCAATTTTATTCTAAGAAATGCCGGTAATTACATGACAAAAAAACCAAAAATTTCAGATGTGAAAAGTGTTTTTGCCGGATTGCGTCCACTTGCAGCATCAGAAAATAAAAATGAGCCAACTAAAGAGGTATCACGTCACCATAAGGTTACAGTTAGTACAAGTGGCCTTGTAAGTGTTCTTGGAGGAAAATGGACTACATACAGAAAAATTGCTGAAGACACGGTTAATACAATACAAACAGTTGGTGGATTAACAGAGAAAAAGTGTAATACTGAAGAAATTCATATTTTTGGATATGATCAAAATACTGATTGGCAAAACCCTATACATTTCTACGGTACAGAAGCCAAGAAAATAAAAGCGTTGAGTAAAGACGGAAATAAATCACTTTCAGAAAAAATATATATAACAAAAAATCAAATTTTATGGGCTTTGAGAGAAGAAATGGCTATTACCCTTGAGGATATTTTGGCTAGAAGAACAAGATGCTTATTTTTAGATTCATTTGAAACCGAAAAGATAGCTGAAAAAGTTGTGATGATAATGGCTGATGAAATGAAAAAAAATAATACATGGGTCAATCAAGAATTAAAAACATTCAAATCACTTGTTAAAAATTATAAAATATGATATCAAACCCTTATTTAGCAGAATTTATTGGAACTACTACCCTACTTTTATTTGGTACAGGTGTAGTTGCGAATGTCAATTTAAATAAAACTATTGCTGAAAAACAAACTCCATGGGTTTTGATAACAGCTGCATGGGGCTTTGCTGTATTTGTGAGTGTTTTTATAACTTCCCAATCTAGTGGTGCTCATCTAAATCCTGCTGTTACTCTTGGCCTAGCTGTTGCAGAAAAATTTTCGTGGTCTCTAGTTCCCGGATATTTTATATCACAACTTGCTGGAGCTATGTTTGGTAGTTGGTTAGCTTATATAACATATATAGATCACTATCGTTTAACTAATAATGAAACCACTGTGAGGGGTACTTTTTGTACGGGCCCAGCAATTAAAAACTTTAAGAATAATTTTTTTAGTGAGGCAATAGGAACTTTTATGCTTGTGTTTGGTGCATTGTTTATTGTTGAACCAAATATTAAAGTTAATGGCACTGAAGTTGAAAATTTTGGTTTAGGAGCTTTAGAGGCTTTACCAATCGGGATTTTAGTTTGGCTAATTGGAATGGCCCTAGGTGGGACTACTGGTTATGCAATCAATCCAGCTAGAGACTTTGGGCCAAGAATGGTCTATCAATTTCTTCCTAGAAAAAATAAAAATGCTGAATGGAATTATAGCTGGGTTCCAATTCTTGGACCTTTTTTAGGAGCAGCAATAGCAGGAATAATTTACAATTTTTTAATATAGTCCTTTTATTTTGTTTGTTTTGTAAAAGTTAGTTTGTAAAAATATTTGAAAGACTCAAAAAAACCTGTGCCAGAAAGATTTTTTGTATAAACTCCAAAAAATCAAGTTTGAGGCTACACAATTGATCAAGGATCTGTTCAAAGACAGCTTGCTTTTACAAATGAAACTCACCTCTTCTAATTAAAAGCTCGTTGAGTTTATCAAAAAAACTAGCACAGGCTGAGATTCAAAATTTTTAATAGGTTTCTAGATGTATTTCTATCATTTCAATTAACTCTTTAATTTTTTCGTCATCGTAAGTTCTAGAGGTTGAAGCATTCCTTTTATAATTTTCTACCTGTGTAGCAAATTGTAAGGAACACATTGCAAGTACATCCTGTTTATCTCTAACAGCATAATTTTTCTCAAGTTGCTGAATTGTGTTATCTATCTTTCTCGCTGACTCCCTAAGAGAAAATTCTTGATCAGCTGGAATTGAAAGAGGATATACCCTGTTTGCTATGGTTAATTTAATTTTTAATGTTTCGCTCATAATACTAATTCATTTCTGAAAGCTGCTGAATACAATAATCAACCTCCTTTATCAAATTATTTATTTTTGTTTTGGTTTGAGAATTTCCCTGACTACTGCCTAGTAAATTGTTTGCTACTTTTAAAGATTCATTATCATTCTCAAGTTTTAAAATTTTATCCTTTAAAATCTTATTTTCTAGTACAAGAGAGGATTGCAAATCTTTAGATCTGACTAAGTCAAGGTGGTTTTCTTTTAACTTGTTTAGTAATACTATTATTTTCTCTTCTAAAATTTTAATTGGCTGGTTAATTTTATTCATTGTGACAATTAAAATAATTTATTTATATACAAATTTATTGAATCTTTTTTCAATAAATACTTGGGTAGTATGATTAGTTTGTAAATTTAACTTTAATAACTTAGATCTTCATCCACAACAAGTTATCAAGGTTTGAAAATACATTACTTAATTTATCTTTTTCTTAAGTCCACTTTTTTGTTATCACAGATCAAAAAAAGTTCTACTTTACCAATCGATATTCCGGTCCAACTTTCAGGAACATTTGGTGAACTTAGAAAAAATCATTTCCATGCGGGTTTAGATATTAGGACACGTGGTCGGGAGGGATTACCTATACGATCTATAAAATCAGGTTGGATTAATAGACTTAAGGTTAGTTTAAGCGGCTATGGAAAGGTCTTATACATAGAGCACAATGATGGACTCGTATCAGTATATGCACACTTAAAAAAATTTAATCCTAGAATCGAAACCTATCTTAAGAAAAAGCAATACAGTAAAAAATCTTTCGGTGTAGAGTTATTTCCTGGTAAAAATGAACTTAAAGTTAATGAAGGAGAAGTAATCGGCTACAGCGGAAATACTGGAGGATCTTTTGGTCCGCACTTACATTTTGAAATCCGGGAAGCAAATGGTCAAATTCCTATCAATCCGATGCAATATGGAAATATATACGTTGAGGATTCCAGAAATCCACAGATACAAAGTTTTTATTTATATAAAGGTTTTGGCCCAAATGAAAAGAGAAAAGAATTTTTGCTTGTAAAAAAAAGTGACAGTGTTTATACTACAGCTGGAGTTATTGAAGCTGGAAAATTAAATATAGGTCTAGAATTTTTCGATCGTCAGAATCTTTCTCAAAATAAAAATGGAATTTATAGCGCTAAAGCTAAATTAAATGGTCTTGAGATTTTTTCTTATAAAATGGACAAAATATCATTCAATGATTCTAAATATATAAATCTATTTATAGATTATAATGAATTAATAAGTAATAGAAGAAAAATCCATCGCTTTTTTTTACATCCAGAACAAAAAATGTCATTTTTAAAAGATTCAATTTTGTCTGGTGAAATTCTTATTGAAAATGGAAAATCTTATCAGTTATTAATTCAAATACAAGATTACAATAAAAACACTAGTCATTTAGAGGCATACCTTAAAGGAATTCCAGAAATTGTTTTGCCTGAAATAGATGATGAAAATTTAATTCTTAAAGAAAATGAGTATAATTTTGAGTTTGAAGATAAATCTGTTTTTTTTCCAAAAAACAGCTTTTTTTACGATGTGAATATGAAAGTCGAGGAAAAAGATGATACTTTAAAAGTAGGTGAAAATATTTTTCCATTAAAAAAACCCTTTTCAATAAGACATAGAGTTCCCAGTGGTGACAGCTTAAAAATTGCTCAATCATTTTTAGCCTTTTTAGATAAAAATGGAAAATCATCTTTTTTAAGTGGTTATATAAATGACGGCTATTGGGAAGCCAAATCAAAAATATTAGGAAGTTTTGTAATTAGTAGAGATAGTATTGCTCCAGAAATCAGAGCTCAAAATTTTAGAAATAATCAGTGGGTAGATAATTATAATTTTTTGAATTTTAAAATTTCAGACGATTACTCGGGTATCAAAAAATACAGAGGTGAAATAAATGGGAAATGGATATTACTTGAATTTGAACCAAAAAAAAGTAAATTATTCTACAATTTGAATGATATTGATTTTGATACAACTCTTCATAACTTGAAAATTGAAGCGGAAGACCAAGCAGGAAATAAAACAGTATATAAAATTAAATATTATAGGAAGACCAAATAGTTTTTACAATTAAATCAAGCCAATTAATTTATAAACTCTTTTAAAGAAGAAATCACATAATCCACTTCCTTAATTGTGTTAAAAATAGAAAACGAAAATCTTAATGATGGTCTTTGCCTTAATTCTTTTGATTGAATTGAGTTTAATACGTGTGAACCTGAGGAACTACCAGATTGACATGCGCTTCCTTTAGAACAGGCTATTCCCTTTAAATCCAAATGAAAGTCTAAAAGACTTGCTTTTTCATTATCGATTGGTAGAGCAACATTCAAGAGTGTATAAGTACTAAATTCATTATTAGCAGAAAGACCATTAAAGACAACATCAGGAAAAATTTCAAGTAATGAATTTTTAAAATGATTTTTCAAATCTAATATATGAGATCTCTCGACCTGTAGATTTGAATAGGCCATTTCCAAAGCCTTTTGCATTCCAACAACATTATGTACAGATTCGGTTCCGGCTCTTAATCCTCTTTCTTGAGCACCACCGTATATGAATGGTTCTATGCCAATGTTTTTCTTAATAAATGAAAAACCTATTCCTTTGGGTCCATGAAATTTGTGCGCCGCAGAAGAAAGAAAATCAATAGGTAAATTTTCCATATTAAAGGTGTAATGGCCAACTCCTTGAACTGCATCTGTGTGAAAAAATGCTCCATTTTCATGACACAACTTACCAACCATTTTAATATCGAGGATATTACCAATTTCATTGTTTACATGCATTAAACTCACTAACTTTTTAGAATTGTCTTTTTTTAATAAAACTTCTAATTGCTCAAGATCAATTGAACCATCATTATCAATATTTATATAGTCAACTTTTACTTTATGAATTTTATTTAACGCTTCTAATGCATGAATTACAGCGTGATGTTCAATAGGTGATGAAATAATTGTTTTTACACCTAAATCTTTAACTGCACAACACAGAACCATATTGTCAGATTCTGTTCCACCAGATGTGAAAATAATTTCTTGAGGAGAAGCATTGAGCAAACTTGCTATTTTCTTCCTAGCAGTTTCAACATATTTTTTTGCATTTCTTCCAAACGCATGAGTAGAAGACGGATTCCCGAACGAATCATTCATCACAGAAGAAATGGAATCTATTACCTCCTTTCTAATTTGGGTTGTAGCTGCATTGTCAAAATATACATTCATTTCTCCAAAATATTAAATTTTTAGGATTCAAAATCCCCTAATGTGTTTTTAATAATTGAAATACAATCATTGATTTGTTCATCTGTTATTATTAAGGGCGGAGCAAATCTTATTATATTACCGTGAGTAGGTTTTGCTAATAAACCATTCCGCATAAACTCTAAACATATTTTCCAAGCAATATCGTTATCATGAGTATTATCTATTTCAATTGCATTCAGTAGCCCCTTACCTCTTACATTATTAACGATAGAACTAATTCGCGAATAGTCTTTCATAGATGATCTAAATTTTTCTCCTAGCATAGATGCATTCCCTGCAAGATCTTCATTGACAACAATTTTTAATGCAGCCATACAAACTGCAGAAGCCAATGGATTTCCACCGAACGTCGATCCATGCTCTCCTGGTTTAATGCAAAGCATAATTTCGTTGTTAGCTAAAACTGCTGAAGCCGGGATTACACCTCCAGAGAGTGCTTTACCTAAAATTAAGATATCAGGTCTTGCATTTTCGTAATCAGTTGCTAACATTTTCCCTGTTCTTCCTAAACCAGTTTGAACCTCGTCAGCAATAAATAAAACATTATATTTTGAACACAAATATCTTACACCTGTCAAATAACCTTCGTCAGGAACAATTACTCCTGCTTCACCTTGAACAGGTTCAACCATAAAAGCAGCTGTATGAGGATTTTTTAATTTTACTTCTAATGATTCTAAATCATTGTAAGGAATGATATCATAACCTGGCATGTAAGGCCCAAAATCCTTATAAGATGCAGGATCATCTGAGCTAGATATAGCTGCTAAAGTTCTACCCCAAAAATTACCATTTGCAAAAATAATTCTAGCTTTATTTTCTGGAATCCTCTTTTTCAGGTAGCCCCATTTTCTTGCTAATTTTATTGAAGTCTCACCACCTTCAACACCTGTATTCATTGCAAGCACCTTATCATATTTTAATAATTCTGTAATGTATTTTGCATAAGTTCCTAAAATGTCATTGTAGAAAGCTCTTGAGGTTAGAGTCAATTTTTTTGATTGAGATTCAAGTACCTCTAATATTTCAGGGTGACAGTGCCCTTGATTTACAGCAGAATATGCAGATAAAAAATCAAAATATTTTTTCCCATCCACATCCCACAAAAAAACTCCTTTACCTTTGGATAAAACTACTGGCAAGGGTTTATAATTTTGAGCACCGTGATTGTTCTCAAGATCAAAAAAATATTTTGATTTAGAAATTGTTTCCAAAAGCTTATTCTTAATGGATAAAAATAATAAATATAGAGCCCAAAAACCTAAAAGAGATGGTTATTTATTATATCAACCAGACTAAATTTACAGAATGTTAAAAAAACAATTTAAAAGTTACACAAAAAGTTTAAGTGTAATTGATATCAATAAGAAAGGTATGGGAGTAGCAAAATCCCCTGAGGGTATTGTTTATTTCATAAAAAACACTATTCCCGGTGATATAGTTGATGTAAATCCTTACAAAAAAAGAAAAGGATATATTGAAGCAGAGCCTATAAAGTGGGTGACTAAGTCAACAAAAAGAGTGAATCCTAAATGTGACCACTTTGGAATATGTGGAGGTTGCAAATGGCAAAATATGAAATATGAAGAGCAATTAGTTTATAAGGAAAAGAGCGTTATCAATGATTTAGAACAAATAGGAAAAGTTGAAATTCAAAAAAAACTACCAATACTTGGTGCTAGCGACTCTTATTTTTACAGAAATAAAATGGAATATTCATTTTCAAAAAATCGATGGCTAACAAAAAATGAAATTGAAAAAAAGGAATCGATCAATAAAAATGCTCTCGGTTTTCATAAACCAGGAAGATGGGATAAAGTTGTTGATATTAATTTTTGTTATCTCCAAGCTGAGCCTTCAAATAAGATTCGAAACGCGATTAGAGATTTTGCTTTTAAAAATAAATTAGAGTTTTTTGATCCACGAGAAAAAAAGGGTTTTTTAAGATCCGTTATCATTAGAAACACTCTCAAAGGTGAAGTTATGATTATATTTCAATTTTTTGAAGAAAATAAAGTCCATAGAGAATTAATTCTTGATTATGTGAAAATTAACTTCAAGGAAATCAGTTCTTTACATTATTGCATAAATTCTAAAGAAAATGATTCGATTTATGATCAAAACATTATCCGTTTTTATGGCAAGAATTTTATAACCGAGAATATTGATAAACTAAAATTTAAAATTTATCCAAAGTCTTTTTTTCAAACCAACCCTAAACAAACAAAAAAACTATACGAAATAATTAAAGATTTTGCCACTTTGAAAAAGGATGAAACAGTTTATGATTTGTATTCAGGAATTGGAACAATAGCTCTATATCTCTCTTATTATTGTAAAAAAATAATAGGTATTGAATCAATTTCAGAAGCAGTGAAAGCGGCAAAAGAAAACTGTTTACTAAATCAAATTAACAATGCTTTTTTTGAGGAAGGTGAAATGATTGATGTATTTGATGAAAGTTTTTTTAATAAGTATGGTAAAGCTGATGCTGTTATTTTGGATCCACCTAGAGGTGGTATTCACAAAAAAATAGTAAAAAAACTTTTAATATTAGAGCCTAAAAGAATTGTATATGTAAGCTGCAATAGTTCAACTCAGGCAAGAGATCTAGAACTCATTAAAAAAAAATATGAATTAAAAATTAGCAGAGCAGTTGACATGTTTCCTCAAACCCACCATGTTGAAAATATTGTACTTTTACATCTTAAGTAAAATAATGTTTAAACCAATAATTAAGTTTTGTGCTGGCCTTTTGACTTTTATACTAGTTATAAACTGCGAAAGAGACGACATATGTATTGAAGAAATTCAGGAAAGTCCCGATTTAATAATTTTGATGCTTGACCTTGAAAATAAAACTGAAAGAAAGGTACCCTCAGGTTTTTCTATCCTAGCTATTGGCAATAATGAAGAACTACCCTCCAGAGGAAGTTTAGATTCTATTGCACTACCACTTAAAATTCAGGAAAATATTGTGCAATTTGAATTTATAATCAATCAAGGAACATCCAATGAAAATATTGACACATTACAAATAAATTATAAGAGATTTGACAGCTTTATAAACTCAGCATGTGGTTTTAGATCAAATTACATTTTTGAAAAACCGTCAGCAATAATATTAAATCCAGGAAATAATTGGATTAAAGGCTTTACAATACTAAGAGATACAATATCAGATGAAACTAACGCACACTTGGGTATTTTACATTAGTTTACTAAGCTTTTGCTATTCTGTAAGCCAAGAGAATGATAATATAACTATCAATGACAGTCTGAATTTAAAAAAAGAGAAATCTATAAATTTAAGAGTTGGATTTGATCTGTATAGAATTATATTATCTAGAGTTTCTGACGACTTTGATGGCTTTGAAATTGTTGGAGATTTTAAAGTTAGTGAGGATTTTTTTATTGCCTTAGAATTGGGCAGTTTAGATATCACTAAACAAGTTGAGCAAGTAAATTTTACTACAAACGGTAATTATTTTAAATTAGGATTTGATTACAACATGTTTGAAAATTTAGAAGGCATGAATAATCATATAACTCTCGGCGCTAGAATTGGATCTAGTAGACATGACCAAACTTTAAACAGCTACGCCATACTGGATCGAACAAGATACTGGTTAGGCTCAAGCCTGCCTATTACAAACGGTTTTGCAACTGGCAAAAGATCTGATTTAAATGCACTTTGGTTTGAAGTTGTACTAAATTTCAAAGTTCAAATTTTAAAAAATATTTATACAGGTATAAGTCTTAGGTTAAACCGATTGTTAAGTGACGAAATACCTTTAAATTTTGATAACATTTATATCCCAGGATTCAATAAAAAAACACAAGACAACGTATTTGGAGCTGGATTTAATTATACTCTTACTTATAATTTTTCGCTTTTATCCAAAAAAAAATAGTTTAACTATTTAAGCTTGTGAACTTTTTTGGAACCTTCATAGATTCGGAAATGTAATAATCGTGACTCAAGTTTTCCATTAAAAACTTTAATTCTCTTACTGGGCCTTAAGCCGATAAATTTGGATGCCTCTATGTTGGAAGTAATTAGCCATGCGTCAGTATTAGGAAAGCCGGTTTTAAAATTATCGCCTATACTTTTGTATAGATATTTTATATCACCTTTCAATCTATGCCCATATGGAGGATTAGTTAAAAGATGTAAATCTTTTTTATTTTCTTTTTTTATTTGAAAAAAGTCTGCTTGATCTACTTTAATAAATTTATCAAGTTTTGCATTTTTAATATTTTCTTTTGTTTTTTTGATTGCTGATGGTACTTTATCTGAACCTTTTATGGCTATTTTTGGATCAATAATCTTATTTAATTGACTATCAATGATAAGTTTATAAAGCCTAGCATCAAAATCATTCCACTTTTCAAAAGAAAAACTTTTTCTATTTATGTTTGCGGGAATTTTACAAGCCAGCATAGCTGCTTCAATTAAAAAAGTACCACTCCCACACATTGGATCTAAAAAATCGTTTCTTGCTTCCCAACCTGAAAGATTTATAAGTCCAGCTGCAAGTACCTCATTGATAGGAGCTATATTAGTCGAAGTTCTATAACCTCTTTTATGAAGAGATTCTCCTGAGCTGTCTAAAGAAATTGAACATAAATTATTTTGAATATGTAAATTGATTTTAATATCAGGCAAAGTAGTATCCACGTCTGGTCTTTTGTTATATTTTTTGCGGAAACGATCTACTAAACCATCTTTGGCCTTTTGGGAAGCATACTGAGAATGATTAAATATTGTGCCTTGAACTACACTTTCAATCATAAATTTTGAAGAAATATTCATATACTTTTCCCATGGAAATTCATAAAACACATTGTATAATTCATTCTCATCAATAATTTTACATTTATAAATAGGCTTTAAAATTTTTAAAGCAGTTCGAAGACTAAGGTTTGCTTTGTATAAAAATCCCTTATCACCTTCAAAGGAAACAATTCGATTACCTTTAATAACATTTTTAGCCCCTAAACCAACTAGTTCTTTTTCTAGTGTATCCTCAAAGCCATAGAAAGTTTTTGCCAACATTTTAAAATCTACTGACACATTTACAAATTATAAATATTAAAGGTCAAAAATAGTATTAATTAGATCAAATATTTTCTAATACCATCAGATAAATGTAAAAAAAGTAATGTCCACTTTAAAAGACAAATTTGTTTTAGTAATTTTGCAATTATGAAAATAACAACATTAAATTCAGATAAAATGGGAATCATTTCAAGCGTGCTTTGCTTATTACACTGTGTCATTACTCCCATTTTATTCATCTCCCAACCAAATATTTTAAATACTTTTTTAGAATCTCCTGAATTATGTTGGCGTTTAGCTAGTTTATTGATTATACCTATCTCATTATATGCTGTCTATAGATCAAACAAAATTACAACCAACAAGTCTTTGGGGGCTATTATGTGGTTATGTTGCATTATTCTTTTAGCAACTATTATTAATGAGGCTTTCGAAATATTTTCTTTGGAAGAATATTTCAGTTATGGAGCGTCAATTACACTTGGTTTTTTGCACGTATACAACCTAAAATATTGTACTTGCAAAGATGATGATTGTTGCATCCATAAATAACACCTACTTTTTTTCAATAGGATTTTTAGGCTCTTTCCATATGGTATAAAGTGAGTCTAAAGTGTATGTCAGTGCTGTTGGATCCAAATTGATAATACCATCCCCGTATGCCCTTTGTAAAATATCTTCTATTAAAAAATCTTCATAAATAGTTTCAGGATTATAAGTGTCTTTCAATGACAATTTAAACATAGAAGCAGTTGTCTGATATAAAAATGCCCTCCAACCATTCCGTAAATCTTTAACAAGGGAGTGTGTTGTCTCACCTGTTTGACGATGGACTAATTTTATTAGAATTCTTCCCTGAGATCTTGAGAGCTTTCTAAGCTCTTGTTCAAATTCAGAATATATAAATTTTTCAACTCGTTTCATGTAGATTTTCTTTGATCTTTTTCTCTTAATTTCCTTCAATCTAATACTAAGGGTATCTAAACGATCTGAGGCTAGTTTAGCATAAGGATAAACTCTAAGAGTTCTATTTCTAAGTAAAACATAATCTTTTAAATCATTAATCGTTTTAAATTTCAAAGGCTGAAAAAGAACTACCTCTTTGAGACGAATTCCTGACTGTGGAATTGAATCGGTCTCAAATTTATAGAGCAATTCTGACTCAAGATCATTTTCACCATTTTGTTGAGCAATAATAATATTTGTGACAATCAATAGAACTGTATTTAGAAATAATCGATTCATTTACTTAAAAATTAAGAACATAGTATTCAAATTCATTTTTTTAATATCTAGAATAAATACATCACGAGCTAAAATTACAAATATTTTGAAGTTCAATTTTTGTTACGGAATATTCTTATTTTTGATAAATTAATTATTTATAGATGAGTATTCTTAATAAAAAATCACTTTCATTTTTAGAAAAATATTTAAATAATGCTTCCCCAACCGGATATGAAAGTACTGGGCAAAAAGTCTGGATGGATTACCTCAAGCCATATGTGGATAATTTTATAACTGATATATATGGGACTGCTGTTGGTGTAATTAACTCTGACTCTGAATACAAAGTAGTAATTGAGGGACATTCAGACGAAATATCTTGGTATGTAAACTTCATAACCGATAGCGGATTAATTTATGTCATTAGAAATGGAGGTAGCGATCATCAAATTGCTCCATCAAAATGGGTGAATATTCATACAAAAAATGGAATAATAGAAGGTGTATTTGGTTGGCCAGCAATACACACTCGAAAACACGGCAAAGAAGAAGTTCCAAAATTAGAAAATATTTTTATTGATGTTGGAGCTAAAGATAAAAAGGAGGTTGAAAAAATGGGGGTTCATGTTGGTTGTGTAATTACATATCCTGATTCTTTCAGAATACTTAATAATAATAAATTTATTTGTCGTGCAATAGATAACAGAATAGGTGGATTCATGATTGCTGAAGTTAGTCGTCTACTATCTGAAAATAAGATTAAACTACCCTTCGGATTATATATAACGAATTCCGTCCAAGAAGAAGTTGGTTTAAGAGGGGCCGAAATGATAACACAAACAATAAAACCTAATGTTGCAATAGTTACAGATGTGTGTCATGACACAACAACACCAATGATTGATAAAAAAATTGAGGGACATACTGAAATTGGAAAAGGCCCAGTAATTTCATACGCTCCTGCAGTTCAAAATAACTTAAGAGAAAGAATTATAGATACAGCCTCAAAGAGAAAAATACCATTTCAAAGATTAGCCTCCTCTAGGTTTACTGGGACGGATACAGATGCTTTTGCTTATAGTAATGGAGGTGTAGCCTCAGCATTAATATCACTACCGTTGAGGTATATGCATACAACAGTTGAAATGGTACATCGTAATGATGTTGAAAATGTAATTAAGTTGATTTATGAAACTGTCCTCTCTATTAAAAATGGGGAGTCGTTTAGTTATTTTGATTAAAATTAAAAGAATTGATAATTAGATTTTCTCTCTGATTAACAAAGCTTTATTAATTCGTTTTACAATACCAGGACCTTCATAAATAAACCCAGTATACATTTGAACTAAACTAGCTCCTGCTTTAAGTTTTTCGATAGCATCGCCTGGCTCATGGACTCCTCCTACACCAATAATTGGAAAAGCATTTTTACTTTTTTTATGCAAAAACTTGATTACATCTGTACTTTTATCTTTTAATGGTAAACCACTAAGCCCACCCGTTTCATTTTTTTTTGATGATTTTAGATTTACTCTACTTAAAGTTGTATTAGTAGCAATTACACCGTCTATATTTAGACTGGTTACTATTTCAATAACATCTAACAATTGCTTTTCACTTAAATCAGGAGCAATTTTAAGAAGTATAGGTTTTGGCTGATCTTTTGTTTGATTTAAATTTGAAAGGGTAGATAAAAGTCTTTTTAAATTACTTCTGTCCTGTAGCTCTCTCAAATTTGGTGTGTTGGGTGAACTTACATTTACAACAAAGTAATCTACGTAATCAAAAAGCATGTTAAAGCAATAGACATAATCTTTTACTGCATTTTGATTAGGAGTAATTTTATTTTTTCCAATATTACCCCCAATAAGAACACCCTTATTTTTTTTTAACCTATTGATTGCAGATTCTACCCCTTCATTATTAAAACCTAGTCTATTGATAAGCCCTTTATCTTCTGTTAATCGAAACATGCGTTTTTTTGGATTTCCATCCTGTGGTTTCGGTGTTAAAGTTCCTATTTCAATAAAACCAAATCCAAAATTTGATAATTCATGATAAAGTTTTGCGTCCTTATCAAAACCAGCTGCAAGTCCCACTGGATTTGGAAATGTCAAACCAAACAAATGACGCTCTAATCTTTTATCTTTTATGACATAAATCGAACGTATAAGATTTGAAATACCTGGAATTTTATTTGACAATTTTATTAATTTAAAAACAGTATGATGTACAAATTCTGGATCAAATAAAAAAAATAATGGTTTTAAAAGAAGCTTATACATACTGTTTTTTAAAAAAAAACCCGCTCTCAGCGGGCATAAGAAATAATCATTTTTTGGAAGGTGGGAGGTTTAATTTAGAGCTGAGTTCTAGCGAAATTGCAGACCTTTCAATCTTTAATTTACCTGCCAGGGTTTCAATTACACATGTATTGTCCTTATCATTTAATTCCATTACTTTACCGTGAACACCACTTTTTGTGATTATTCTATCTCCTTTTTTCATTGAATTCATAAAGTTTTTTTCTTTTTTTTGCCTACGCTGTTGAGGTAGTATTATGAAAAAGAAAAAAACAACCAGCATTAATAATAAGAAAGGGAGTTGTCCCGACAGGCCTTCAGACATTATTTATGTAATTTAATTTTGTTGTCTGGCCTTTGCCTGAGCATCACGTTGTTTTTGTTTTATAGGGTCAGGTGTGACGTTAGCTTTTATTCGTAACATTTCCCTTCCTGAAGAAGTATTAGCTGATAGTGTTACAGATTTTTGTTGCATTCCAGGTTTGTTACTTGAGTCAAAACTTACTATTATGGTTTCAGACTGGCCTGGTTTAATAGCAGTGTTTTTAGGGTATTTAGGTACGGTACAACCGCAACTACCTCTAGCGTCAACAATTATAAGATCTGCACTTCCTGTGTTTGTAAAAGAAAATTCCGTTGTTACTTTGTCACCCTCATTAATTGTTCCGAAGTCATGATCAGTTTTATTAAAAGTCATAACTGGTCCATCAGTAGCTGGTTTTGAAGAAGATGTCTGAGTGTTTTCAATAGTTGCAGTACCATTTATTTTCTTAGCAGCACTTTCTTGACAAGAGATAAAAGAGGCTAAAAGAATTAAGATAATATATGATAAAAAATTTTTCATTTTTTTGTTTTTAATTTAATCAAAATTAACAAAAATTATTTTTACAATAAGCCTCTTCCTGTTTTCGTTAATCTATTTTCATTTTTAAAATCTTTTACCAATTTATCTAATACCCCATTAACAAAATTATTACTGTTGGGGGTCGAATAATCTTTGGCAATTTCCAAATATTCGTTCAATGTTACTTTTGCAGGAATATCCTCAAAATAAAGTAATTCTGCAATTGCTGCTCTAAGAATTATTTGATCTAGAAATGCAATTCTGTCAGGATCCCAGTTAGGAGTTTTACCCTCTATTTCATTATGTAGTTCACTACTTTTAGAGATGATCATTTTAAGTAATTTAACACCAAAGTTTAAATCTTCTTCTTGCTGTTTTGGCTTCGGAAATTTTAAGCTATTTGGATCTGTGATATCTAAATTTTTAAATATTTTTAATAAAAATGTATTCACCAGTGGAAGGTCTGCGATCCAAGATAGATTCCGATCCTCTATATAGTTATATAAATAAGGTGAAGGAGCAATTATGTCCTTGAATAAATTAATTAATGAGCTCTTACAATCTAATAGATTCGGTGACTTCTTTAAAGAATATGTTTTGAAGTTCTCCGATTTAATAATTTTCAATACAAGCCTTTTAATAAATTTAAACTCTAAATCCCACTTTACAAAATTGTTATTTTTTATTTGGTATTCTAGTTCAGCGTGATTGTCTAAAAAATCAAGTACTCTATTATTGGCTAAGCAGTTCATTCCTATATAATTTTCATCTTTACTTATGCTATTTTTTTCATATGTTAAAATTTGTTCTTTAGTGTGTATTTTTAATTCTTTAAAGAGTGAAAGCATAAGAATATATAAATTGTATGTATCTATAATACTTTTATTGAAAAATTGAATTTGATCATCAATTTTACTTCCTTCATTCAGATTAAATGAGTAAACAGACTGAATAATCTTTATTCGAATATGCCTTCGAGTTAACATAGTTTAGAACTTAATGTTGTAAAATTAACTCAATAAAATTTATGATAAATTTAATCTTTCAAAAAGTTTAATGATTAAAATAAATACATTTTCATTTGCTTACCTTTGATAAGTTGATGAGAGCATTACAATACCTAAATAAATATTTTTACAAATACAGGACAAAACTATTTTTAGGGTTTTTAATTACTATAGTAGCTCGTATTTTTTCGCTTTTTGCCCCTCGTTTAATCGGAAACTCGTTAACCGCAGTCGAACGTTTTCTTAAATCAGATGTAAATGACTTCCAATTTATAAGAAATATTTTATTAACAAACATATTAATTATCATAGTAACTACGCTAGTTTCTGGTTTTTTTACCTTCTTAATGCGGCAAACAATTATAAATGTTTCAAGATATATAGAATTTGATCTGAAGAATGAAGTCTTTTGGCATTATCAAAAATTAACACAACGTTTTTATAAAAATAACCGCACAGGTGATTTAATGAATAGAATCAGCGAAGATGTAGGAAAGGTTAGAATGTATGTTGGTCCAGCATTTATGTACAGCGTCAATACGATTTCGTTGTTTATAATTGTAATTTCATATATGCTAAGTATAGCTCCAGCATTAACTCTCTACACTTTATTACCCTTACCAATATTATCTTTTACAATATATAAATTGAGTAAAGTAATTAATATAAGAAGTACACTAGTTCAAGAAGTTTTATCCAAAATGTCATCTTATGCCCAAGAAAGTTTCACCGGAATTTCGGTAATTAAATCTTACAATATTCAAGATAAAATTTTTTCAGATTTTGAATATTTATCAGAAGAAAGCTATCGAAAAAACATGTCTCTAGCTAAACTTCAGGCTTGGTTTTTTCCTTTGATGATTTTGCTTATAGGGTGCAGTAACTTAATCGTGATTTATATTGGTGGATATAGTTACATAAATAATGAGATTGATATTGGAGTTTTAGCTGAATTTATAATTTACGTTAATATGCTTACATGGCCGGTAGCTGTAGTTGGATGGGTAACTTCCATTATCCAGCAAGCCGAGGCATCCCAAAAGCGTATAAATGAATTTTTAGAGGAAAAACCGGACATAAGAAATGGAAAAGGTGTGGAAGGTGAAATTAACGGATCTATTGAATTTAATAATGTATCCCTTTTATATCCTGAAACAAATATTACAGCTATTAATAAAATTAACTTAAAAATTCCTGCTGGAAGTACAATAGGAATAATTGGAAATATTGGATCAGGTAAAACTTCATTATTAGACTTAATTGTCAGGTTTTACGATCCTGTTGACGGAATTATTAAAGTTGATGGAATAGATATTAAAAAATACTCTCTAGATCAACTTCGGAGTTCCATCAGTTATGTTCCGCAAAATGCTTTTTTATTTTCAGAAACTATAGAAAAAAATATTGGTTATGGATTAATATCTTCTATACTTAAGGATATAGTTGAAGCTAGTAAAAAAGCAGTAGTTCATAAGAATATTGTTAGCTTTTTAGACGGATACCAAACTATTTTAGGTGAAAGAGGAGTTACACTTTCAGGAGGACAAATTCAAAGAGTATCAATTGCTAGAGCAATAATTAAAAATTCAAAAATATTACTACTAGATGATTGTCTCTCGGCTGTTGATACAAATACAGAAAAAGAAATACTTAATCATCTAAAATCATTTACAAAAAGCAAAACAACAATTATTGTAAGTCACAGAATTTCATCATTGAAACACGCTGACCAAATTATTGTTTTCGAAAATGGTCAAATAGTTCAACAAGGCAAACATACAGATTTAATGGGGGTTAAGGGCTACTACAAAGAATTATTTGAAAAACAAAACACTGAGCTAAGCAAATAATTTGCTTTGTTTAATTTTTTTAATAAAATTGCTAATTATTCATAAAAAACTTCAACAAAGTGTCAAATAATTTGAGTGAAAATCAAGAAGAAATTTTTTCTAGAGTGCTTAGAGCTGGAAGAAGGACTTATTTTTTTGATGTAAGAGAGACAAAAGCTAGTGACTACTATCTTACAATTACTGAGAGCAAAAAATTTACAAATGAAGATGGTTCATTTTATTACAAAAAACATAAAATTTATGTCTATAAAGAAGATTTTGAAAATTTCTCAGAATTTTTAAATGAAACAATGTCATTTATTTTTGATCAAAGAGGTATAGAGGTTATCAGCGAACGTCATCAGAAAGATTATTCTCCTGATAGAATTAATTCAGATTAATCTTTTTTACAAGAGTAAATCGAACTTATTGTCTTTAAACTTCAAGGTAATATTTTAGGGAACTATTATAATATTTCACTTAAAATCTAATAGAAAGTACTAATGTCATTAACTGAATCTTTCATGCTTCCCTTAGGAACAAACGCACCACAGTTTAGATTACCAAATGTTGTAAATGGTCACTTGCAAGATATTCACGAACTAAAGGGAGTAAACGGAACTTTAATTATTTTTATGTGTAACCACTGCCCATACGTAATCCACTTGTTAGATGGAATTATAAAAACATCAGAAAAATTATTAAATAAAAAAATAAACACTATTGCTATATCAAGTAACAGCATCATGACACATCCCCAAGACGGACCAGATGAAATGAAAAAGTTGGCTATTTTAAAAAAGTTTAGTTTCCCTTATTTGTTTGATAAAACACAAGAAGTAGCCAAAAGTTTTAAAGCTGAATGTACCCCTGACTTTTATTTATTTGATAAAAAATTAATTTTAAGTTATAGGGGCAGATATGACCAATCTAGACCTGGCAATCAAATAAAAGTAACAGGTAATGATTTGCATAAGGCAGTTGAATTAATGATATCTAATAACGAACAAATAAAAATGCAATATCCCAGCATGGGCTGTAATATAAAATGGCATCCTTAAGATAGGTGTAGAGCTGCTTTAAAATTAAAATTCAATTAATTCTACTTCAAAAATTAGAGTGGCATCAGGTGGAATTATTCCACCAGCACCTTGCGATCCATATGCAAGATTACTGGGTATAACAAATTTTGCTTTTGATCCCTTTTTTAATAACATTATACCCTCGTCCCAACCGGCAATAACTTGTCCAATTCCTAATGAAAAAGTTATTGGTTCATTTCTTTGATAAGAAGAATCAAAGACTGTTCCATCTATGAGAGTGCCTTTATAATGAACTGAAACATTGTCTCCTTTTAAAGGACTTTTTCCTCTTCCAGATTTTAAAATAGAATAATATAGTCCATTTTTAGTTTTTTTCATTCCGTTTGTAATTGAGATAATAGCTTTTTCTGAAGATTCTATGGCTTCTTTTTTTCTAATTTCAGCATTACTATTAAATTCTTGGAATGCAGATAATGAATCCCACTTTATAGAATCTTCTCCATGACGCTGTATTATTATGTCTTTGATTATATCGTCTTTTACTATCTGATTTACTACATCCTGGCCTGTTTTTACATAACCAAAAACAGTATGTTTTCCATCAAGCCAATTTGTTGGAATATGGGTTATAAAAAATTGACTACCGTTACTGTTAGGTCCTGAATTTGCCATTGAAAGTGTTCCTTTTCTGTCATGTTTCAAGTCTTTATGAAATTCGTCATCAAACTTATATCCAGGATCACCAGTCCCTGATCCAAGAGGGCAGCCACCTTGAATCATAAAATCGTCAATAACCCTGTGAAATTTCAATCCATTATAAAATGGCTCTCCTATTTCCTTGTAATTATTTTCTTTCAGTCCCTCAGCTAAATTAATGAAGTTAGCTACCGTACCAGGTGTTAGTTTATAAGTTAATTCAATTAAAATCTCTCCTTTAGTAGTTTCAATTTTTGCAAATATTCCTTCCATTTAAATTTTCTTTAAAGTAAATATATAAATTACAATAATTAAAAGTTTTTAATTTGCAATTTCACTCATGAATTTAATCCTGTAAAGTCGCAATTCCTCCTCATCGTAGTCTCCTTTAAAAGCCTCTTCCGCATATTTTATTGAATCTGAATCAGATTCAATAAAATAGTCATAAAGCTCATTCAACTGATCGTCATCAAAAATTTCATCTAAATAATAATTAATATTCAATTTGGTTCCTGAAAATACAATTGTTTCCATCTCTTCAATTAGATCTTTAATTTTTATACCTTTTGCATTTGCGATATCTTCAAAAGGCAATTTTCTATCAATATTTTGTATAAGATAAAGTTTTAGTCCAGAATTTACTCCTGTGCTTTTAACAACTAAATCATCTGGCCTAATAATATTATTTTCATTAACGTATATATTAATTTTTTCTATAAATTTTTGTCCATAACGCTTAGCTTTTCCTTCACCAACACCGTTAATATTTGACAACTCTTGGCTTGTAATTGGATACTTTAAACACATTTCTTCTAATGAATTTTCCTGAAAAACAGCATATGGAGGAACTTCATTCACCTTTGCCACGTCTTTTCTAAGCTTAATTAAAATCTGCATAAGACCTTTATCAAAAATTACATTTGACTTATTACTTTTAAATTCTGTGTCGCAAATAATTTCATATTTATGGTCTTCTTTCATTAAGAAACTCTTGGGTTCTTTAAGAAAGGATTCTCCTTTTGAAGAAAGACGAATTAAACCATAATTTTCTATTTCTTTCACCAAAAAACCTGCAACAAGTGCCTGCCTAATTAGCGCCATCCAAAACGAAGACTCTTTTTGAGATCCGGATCCAAATACAGATATATTGTTTGTTTTGTGGGATTTGATCAATGCAGTATTTTCACCTAATAAAGTATTAATCAATTCCTTGGATTTGTAAATTTCTTTTGTCTCTTTGACTACTTTAAGTAAAATCTCTAGTTCAATTTTGGCTTCAAATTTGTTTTTAGGATGACGCATATTATCATCCATGTCTCCACCATCTCCGGTTTCATTATCAAATTCTTCACCAAAATAATGTAAAATAAATTTTCTTCTTGAAATCGAAGTTTCTGCATAAGCAACAATATCTGACAACAATGCCATACCCATTTCCTGCTCAGCTAAAGGCTTGCCAGACATAAATTTTTCTAATTTTTCGATATCCTTATATGAATAAAAAGCTAAACAATGTCCCTCACCCCCATCACGACCCGCGCGACCAGTCTCCTGGTAATAACTTTCGATACTTTTGGGAATATCATGGTGAATAACAAATCTTACATCAGGCTTGTCTATTCCCATCCCAAAAGCTATTGTTGCAACAATTATATCACAATCATCTTTTAAAAACTGGTCTTGATTAAATATTCTAGATTTTGAATCTAATCCGGCGTGATAGGGCAAGGCGTTTATTCCATTTACTTGTAATATTTGCGACAGTTCCTCAACACGTTTTCTTGACAAACAGTAAATAATTCCTGACTTACCGTTGTTTTGTTTCACAAAACGAATAATATCATGATCTATATTCTTTGTCTTCGCTCTAACTTCATAATATAGGTTTGGCCTGTTAAAAGAAGATTTAAAAATTTTAGCATTTGAAATCCCTAAATTTTTCATTATATCCTCTTGAACTTTTGGAGTTGCTGTAGCTGTAAGGGCAATGATCGGAATTTTTTGGTTAAACTGTTCTACAATAAATTTCATGTTTCGGTATTCAGGTCTAAAGTCATGCCCCCATTCAGAAATGCAGTGAGCTTCATCTACAGCTAAAAAAGAAATCTTAACAGATTTTAAAAAATCAATAGTTCCGCTTTTAGATAATGATTCTGGCGCAACGTAAAGTAATTTTGTCACACCGGTAGTCACATCTTTTTTGACTTGAGCTATTTCGGTTTTATTTAAAGAGGAATTAAGTACATGTGCAATTCCATTTTCAGTTGAAATACCCCTTAGAGCATCTACTTGGTTTTTCATTAATGCGATTAAGGGAGAAACTATAATTGCAGTTCCACTCTGAACTAACGCTGGAAATTGATAACAAAGGGATTTTCCTCCCCCTGTTGGCATCACAACAAAGGAGTTTTCTCTATCTAAAAGGTTTCTAATAACACTTTCTTGTAGACCTTTAAAGTTGGTGAACCCAAAAAGTTTCTTTAATTGAAATTTAAGCTCATCTATCTTCATCAAGAGGAAATAGAGTTGAATTATTCAAAGAAGATATTTATTTCTAATATAAAAATAATTAGTGATACCATATAACCCTTTTTAATAAAAGTGATTATACAAAAGGTTAGATAAAATATTTAGCATTCCAAATTGTTTTTGATACTTTTGCTTAGATAGCAAAAGTAAAATTAAATGAGTGCTGTATCACCAAAGGATGAGATGTCATTTTTGGATCATTTGGAAGAGTTACGTTGGCACTTAATCAGGTCAGTTTTAGCAATACTTCTTGTAGCAGTTTTTGCCTTTATTTTCAAAGACTTTATTTTTGACGTTCTCCTTTTTGGTCCAAAACAAAAAGATTTTATTACTTATAAATGGTTTTGTTCGATATCACAAACATTGGGTCAAGGTAACAGCTTTTGTATAGAAAAACTCCCTTTCAGAATTCAGAGTAGGACTATGGCAGGTCAATTTTCTGCACATCTTTGGACATCAATTTTGGCAGGATTTATCGTTGCATTTCCTTATATTATATTTGAGTTTTGGAAATTTATAAGCCCTGGTCTTTATGAAAATGAAAGAAAAAATGCAAGAGGATTTATTTTTATTTCTTCTGCACTGTTTTTTTTAGGAGTATTATTTGGATATTATATTGTAACACCACTATCAATAAACTTTTTAGGAAACTACTCAGTAAGTAGTGAAATTTTTAACGATTTTGATCTTAGTAGCTATATTGGACTGCTACGTGCATCCGTTCTGGCCTCTGGAATAATTTTTGAATTACCAATAGTTGTTTATTTTTTAACTAAAGTAGGAATCATTACCCCAAATTTTTTAAGAAAAAATAGAAAAATCTCTTTGGTTGTTGTTTTAAGCTTATCTGCTATAATAACACCTCCTGATATTGCAAGTCAAATTATTGTTAGTATTCCTATATTAATTCTTTATGAAGTTAGTATTTTAATATCCAGAATTGTAATTAGAAAACAACAAAATATCTAAAACTATTTAATGAAACTGAATGTAGAAAAAATTGAAAAGGCCTATAAAGGCAGAAAGGTTGTGAAAGGTATTTCGTTAGAGGTCTCTCAAGGAGAAATAGTAGGATTACTGGGGCCAAATGGAGCAGGTAAAACTACTTCATTTTACATGATTGTTGGACTTATAAAACCAAATAATGGTTCTATTTTTTTAAACAATAAAGAGATAACAAAACTTCCAATGTACAAAAGAGCTCAGAAAGGAATTGGATATCTAGCTCAAGAGGCTTCGGTTTTTAGGAAACTTAGTGTTGAAGAAAATATATTAAGTGTTTTGCAAATGACAAATCTTGGTAAATCTCAACAAAAAGAAAAAATGGAATCATTGTTAGAGGAATTTGGTCTTGTACATATACGAAAAAATAGAGGAGACTTACTTTCAGGTGGTGAGCGAAGAAGAACTGAAATTGCTAGAGCTCTTGCAACAGATCCTAAATTTGTTCTACTTGACGAGCCCTTTGCAGGCGTTGACCCTGTTGCAGTCGAAGATATTCAGAGAATAGTTGCCCATCTTAAAAAGAAAAATATTGGTATACTAATAACTGACCACAATGTTCAGGAAACTTTAGCTATTACAGACAAAACATACTTGATGTTTGAAGGGAATATTTTAAAAGCAGGGACACCTAAAGAATTGTCCGAGGATGAAATTGTAAGAAAAGTCTATCTGGGTAAAAATTTTGAACTTAGAAAAAAGAAATTACTATTTTAATTTTTAACTTTTTTTCTAAAACTAAGTCTAAAGTTTACATAAGTATATCCTAAAAGATTTATCAGAATATAAATCAAAATGATTATTGGAAATGCAGCAAAACACAATACTGAAAAAAGTGAAATGCTTAATAACAAGAAAACTATTATTTTGAGACTTTCAATTTTAAATGATATTGATTTCAATGAGAAAAAAGGAAGATTATTATTCATTAAAATACACGAGATTATAATTATAACTAAAAAAGTATTTTCGGATTCTATTAAATATCTGAAATCCATTAAAAATAGATTTTCAATAAATAATGGTAAACTCACTATAAAAAGGGCATTAACTGGTGCGGGAAGTCCTTTAAATTCAGTTTTATTATCCATATCAATATTAAACTTCGCTAAGCGTATCGAAGTTGCAAGAGTTATAAAAAAACCCGCAAAACCAAGTGGTACAAATGACATACTAAATTCATTTTCTAAAAGCTTAAAAATTAAATTTCTTTCCTGAAAGTTAGTTCTCGCGATTAAATTATACATAACAATTCCTGGAACCATACCACAAGTTATTAAGTCTGCCATTGAATCAAACTGAATTCCAAAGTTATTTTCAACCTTAAGTAAACGTGATAAAAGGCCATCAAACAAGTCGAAAAAAGTTCCTAGGAGTACTAAAAAAAAAACGACTTCAAAAGCACCATTAAAAGCAAAATATGTAGCAAAACAGCCTGTGATTAGATTTAGAGCTGTAAAGGTGTTAGGAATAATTCTTTTTAATAAATGCGCCAAAAATATTTTTTTTAACAAGATAATAATTGCTATAGCTCCAAAAAAATTAATTTCGTAAAAATGTTTAGTCAGTTTAAATACCTTTTTTATTCAATATTGTCTGGTTTAGCACTTGGACTTGCCTGGCCAACAAATGGGTTTACTTTATTAATTTTTGTAGCTCTGATTCCACTCCTCCATCTTGAATATCTTATAAGAAACGATTTTCATGGTAAAAAAGCTATAAGAATATTTGGTTATAGTTATTTAAGTTTTTTGATTTGGAACCTGATTACAACATGGTGGTTATACAATTCTACTGTTTACGGGATGCTTTTTGCAAATTTTTGCAATAGTTTATTTTACTCCATAATATTTTTATTGTTTTACTGGGTAAAAAGCAGGATGCCACTACGAAGTGCTTATATTTTTTTTATTTGTTCCTGGCTAGCTTTTGAAAAACTTCACTTAATGTGGGACTTTTCATGGTCATGGTTAAATTTGGGTAATGTTTTTTCTGAGAAAACAAAGTGGATCCAATGGTATGAGTATACTGGTACTTTTGGTGGTTCATTATGGATTCTTACATTGAACGTTTGGATTTATGAAGTAATTAGAAGTTACCATTTAAAAAATTTAGATTTTGATACAAAAAAAATTATTGGTCCAATTCTTTTTATAGTGATTCCCATAATTTTTTCAATTTATTTATTTGGAAAAATAAAAAATCAGGAGGATAAATTACAAGTAGTAATTATGCAACCAAATATAGACCCATACAATGCAAAATACCAACAAACAAATATTTCTTCATTAGAAAATTTTATTAGAGACTCTAGAGCATTTATATCAAACGAAACAGCCTATGTAATTAATCCCGAGACCTATTTTGCTGAAGGATACGGTGAAGAATTAAGTAATTATGAATTTAGTTTGCTACATAAAGAAATTCAAAAAATTCTTTATGATTATCCGAATTTAAAATTTATAACCGGTATTCAATTTTTCAATAAATATTTCCAAGAAAAGCCACCATCATTGACAGCTAATTTAGTTCGTGAGAATTTATGGTTAGAATTCTATAACAGTGCATTAAGTGAGCAATTTGAAAAAGAATTTGAAGTGTACCATAAATCTAAATTAGTTGTAGGTGTAGAAAATATGCCTTTTAAAAATTTTTTAAAACCTCTTTTAGGAGATATACTAATAAATTTAGGCGGAACAGTTTCAAGCAGGGTTACTCAAAAGAATCGCTCTGTTTTCGATCATAATTCTATTTCCAAAAAAGCTGCCCCAATAATTTGTTATGAATCAATTTTTGGTGAGTTTGTAACAGGATTTACAAAAAAAGGAGCAAATTTTTTTGCAATATTAACTAATGACGCTTGGTGGGGCGAGACTCCAGGACACAAACAACTTTTAAGTTACTCCCGACTGCGAGCTATTGAAAATCGAAGGGATATCGTAAGAAGTGCAAATACTGGAATATCAGCAATTATTAATGCAAGAGGAGAAATCATTAAAAAAACAAAATACAATACAAAAACTGTCCTAACGGGAGAAATTAGTCCTAGATCAGAATTGACCTTCTACTCTATTTATGGTGATCTAATTGGACGTTGGGCCATATTTATTTCAGGAATACTAATGCTAATTGCAATTAGTGGTCGTCTAAAGAAAGTAAAAATTTAAAAGTCTTAACTGTAAAAACTAACTTAACAAATAAAATATCAACTAATTTTATTAAATAGTTGCATTATTTAGATAAAAATTTATTTTTGCAAAAAAAACTTGTCTTATGTATTGGACACTTGAATTAGCCTCATATTTAAGCGACGCGCCGTGGCCCGCGACAAAAGATGAATTAATTGACTTTTCAATTAGAACTGGCGCTCCTCTTGAAGTTGTTGAAAATCTTCAGTCCATGGAAGATGAAGAAGATATCTACGAATCAATTGAAGAAATTTGGCCTGACTTTCCTACAGAAGAAGATTACCTTTGGAATGAAGACGAATATTGATTCATTCGAAGAATGAATACTAGTATCTGTTATTTTAACATTTTTTTTTAATTATTTTTACTTGACTGAAAAGTTATTATGGGCTTACTAAATAGTATTATTAAAACATTTGTTGGAGACAAAACAAAAAAAGATCTCAAAAAAATAAGTCCATTGGTAGATAAGATAAATCAATACCAAAAAAATTTCGAGAGTCTTAACCATGATAAACTTCGAAAAAAAACAGAGGAATTTAAATCTCGATTGTTTGACAAAAACAAAATGTTTTTTGAAAAAGTTGATTTACTTAAAAAAGAGGTAGAAACTACACATGATCTTGATGAAAAAGAGAATTTGTATAAAGAAATTGATAACTTAAGTGAAAACATTCAAGAAAATACTGATATTTTTCTGAATGAAATACTTCCTGAGGCTTTCGCTGTAATTAAGGAAACTGCTAGAAGATTTGTTAACAATTCTGAAATTAAAGTAAAAGCAACAACTTATGATCGTCAATTATCCCAATCTAAGTCATACGTCAATTTAACAAATGATTTTTCTATATGGTCTAATTCTTGGGATGCTGCCGGTAAAGCAATTAAATGGGACATGGTCCATTATGATGTTCAGCTAATTGGTGGTATTTCCCTGCATCAAGGTAAAATTGCAGAAATGCAAACAGGAGAGGGAAAAACATTAGTAGCTACTTTACCAGTTTATCTCAATGCCCTAACTGGAAAGGGTGTACATCTAGTTACAGTTAATGAATACTTGGCTAAACGTGATAGTGCTTGGATGGCCCCACTTTTCGAATTTCATGGCTTGAGTGTTGACTGCATTGACCATCACCCTCCTAACAGTCCTGAAAGGAGAAATGCCTATAGAGCAGATATTACATACGGCACAAATAATGAATTTGGTTTCGATTACTTAAGAGATAATATGGCTCACACGGTTGAAGACTTAGTTCAACCTAAACATAATTTTGCAATCGTAGATGAAGTAGATTCTGTATTAATCGATGATGCTAGAACACCTCTTATAATTTCTGGTCCAACGCCGCGGGGAGATAGACATGAATTTGATGTTTTAAAGTCTAAAGTAAGCAGCCTGGTTTCAAAACAAAGAAACCTACTTAATAGTGAACTCGCTGAAGCAAAAAATAAAATAAAATCAGGTGACAATAATGACGGTGGTATTAAACTACTAAGGGTTTTCAGAGGCTTACCCAAGAACAAGGCACTAATAAAATTTTTAAGCGAAGAGGGGGTAAAGCAATTATTACAAAAAACAGAAAATCATTATATGCAAGACAATAATCGTGAAATGCACATTATCGATGCTGAATTATATTTTGTTATTGATGAAAAGAACAATCAGATTGATCTTACTGACAAAGGAATAGAGGTACTCTCTCAAGATAATTCTGATCCAAACTTTTTCATTTTACCTGACATTGGGGCTGAGATTGCAAAGATCGAATCAAAAGAAAAAGATCCCAAAAAAGAGGCAAAATTGAAAGAAGAGTTGTTTAAAGATTTTGACCTTAAAAGTGAACGTATTCACAGTTTAAATCAACTACTTAAGGCATATACACTTTTTGAAAAGGATGTTGAGTATGTTGTGATGGACAATAAAGTGAAAATTGTAGATGAGCAAACTGGAAGAATTATGGAGGGTAGAAGATATTCAGATGGTCTTCACCAAGCAATTGAGGCAAAAGAGACCGTAAAGATTGAGGCTGCCACACAAACATATGCAACTATAACTTTACAGAACTATTTCAGAATGTATCAAAAACTTTCAGGTATGACAGGTACTGCAATAACTGAAGCTGGAGAATTTTGGGAAATATATAAACTTGATGTGATCGAAATTCCTACAAACAAACCTATAGCAAGAAAAGATGAAAATGATTTAATCTACAAAAGCAAGCGTGAAAAATATAATGCAGTAATCGAAACTGTGAGCAAGCTCACTTCGGATGGAAGACCAGTATTGATTGGGACTACATCTGTAGAGATATCTGAATTGTTAAGTAAGATGCTTAACATAAGAAAAATTAAGCATAATGTATTGAATGCTAAGCTTCACAAGAAAGAAGCAGAAATTGTTGCTGAGGCAGGAAATCCTGGTATTGTTACAATAGCAACAAATATGGCAGGTAGAGGAACTGATATAAAATTATCTCAGAAGGTAAAGGATGCAGGTGGCCTTGCGATTATTGGTACTGAACGTCATGATTCACGCAGAGTTGACCGCCAATTAAGAGGTCGTTCTGGTAGACAGGGAGATACAGGGAGCTCACAATTTTTTGTTTCTTTAGAAGACAACCTAATGCGTCTTTTTGGATCTGAAAGAGTGGCCAAGGTTATGGATCGAATGGGATTAGAGGATGGAGAAGTGATTCAACACTCAATGATGACAAAATCTATAGAACGAGCACAAAAAAAAGTAGAAGAAAATAATTTTGGTATTAGAAAGCGTCTTTTAGAATATGATGATGTTATGAGCTCTCAAAGAGAAGTGATCTATAAAAGACGGAGGCATGCAATTGACGGTTCGCGACTAAAACTTGATATATTGAACATGCTTTTTGATACCTGTGAAGAAATTGTTCTAATAAATAAATCGGCTAAAGATTTTAAAAACTTTGAGTTTGAGGTAATCAGTAATTTTTCAATGACTTCACCTGTAAGTGAGTCTGAATTTGAAGAAATTGAAGAGAACGAAATCACAAGAAAACTATATAGTGATTTGCTAAATCACTACAACAATAAATGCCAAGACAATGCAAATTCAGCATATCCTGTAATAAGAGAAGTGTTTGAAAGGCCTGACAATAAATTTGAAAGAATTGTTGTACCCTTTAGTGATGGTATAAAATCTTTAAATGTTGTGACTGATTTGAAGCAAGCATATCAAACGAATGGAAAAAGCTTGATAAATGACTTTGAACGTAACATCACACTTGCAATAATTGACAACTCATGGAAAGACCATTTAAGGAAAATGGATGAACTAAAGCAATCTGTTCAGTTAGCCGTGCATGAACAGAAAGATCCATTATTAATTTACAAATTTGAGGCTTTTGAACTTTTTAAAACGTTGATTACTTCATTAAATAAAGAAATCATTTCCTATCTAATAAAGGGAAGCCTTCCAAACCAAAATGCATCTACAATTCAAGAAGCTAAAAGATCAAATAATAAACAAAAGCTAAAAACTTCCAAAGATGATATCCTAAATACTGAGGAAATGGCCCAAAAAGGAAGGTCTGTTGGAGCAGCAGCAAGTAATTCTCAACAAAAAATTATTGAAACGATTGTTCGTGAAAAACCAAAAATTGGTAGAAACGAAAGAGTGACAATTAAAAATGTAAATACTGGGGAGACAAAGAGCTTAAAATTTAAGCAAGCAGAGCTAATGATAAAAAACG
>CENP01238893.1_pt1 | contig 31431 bp, 23 predicted proteins | sample 361281 | NCBI WGS metagenome assembly CENP01 (sample SAMEA2591122, study PRJEB7988) | marine metagenome | biome: marine biome (ENVO:00000447); feature: deep chlorophyll maximum layer (ENVO:xxxxxxxx); material: saline water (ENVO:00002010), including plankton (ENVO:xxxxxxxx) | depth 70 m | reverse complement strand
ACCAACTGTGTGGCGGTCCTGGTAATCCACCATGTCCGGGTGGATTTCTTGCAGAAATGGATTGGAATAGAGATGCAATTCTTGCAGAAATGGAAGGGTTTGATTGCGCAAAAGGACATCCAGCTATGGGAAACTATCATCACCATCAAAATCCATCAGCGTTTAAACTAGATAGGTTTCTTGTTTCAGATGTTTGTGATTTGTATGATTCAGAGGGGCTGTATGTAATCGATTCAACTGCTCATTCCCCACTTTTGGGCTATGCTTTTGATGGTTTTCCTATTTATGGGGCATATGGATATCAAAATAATGACGGGTCTGGAGGTGTTGTTCGAATAGAATCAGGTTATAATTTAAGAAGTATAACAGAAAGAACTCACCATGCTGACGGAACAGATGTTGAGGATGGGCCAAGTATATCAGAATATTTTCTGGGGTATTTTAGAGAAGATTATGAATTTATAGACCAGGACGAAGATAAATATTTAGATGAGCATAATGGAAGACTCTGTGTAACGCCAGAGTATCCTGAAGGAACATATGCATATTTTTGTACAGTAGATGAAAATTGGAATTCTAAATATCCATATGCTGTTGGGCCAACATTTTATGGCGAATATTCAAATAGTATGACAAATAATATTTTAGAACAAACAACCACCTATTATCAAACAAATTTAAATAATGAAAGTTTAACTGTGGGTTTTAACGCTTTCATCAACAAATCCTCAGAGTTAATAATTGTTCAATGCTTGGGATTGGTTAAAGAAAATACAAAGGTTAATGTTATAGATTTAAATGGAAAAATTTTAAAAAGCACACAGATTTTTCCTGGACAAACATTAGCAAGTATAGATTCACGAGCACTTTACAATGGATTATATATCATAGAAATAATTCAAAATAATAAAAGGCTTATCAAAAAATTAGCGATAAGTAGGTAGCCTACTTTATTTTCTTTTTTGATGAACCATCATTATAAATAATAAAATGGATACCCCTATAATCTTTTATATTTAAAATTTCTTTTCCCAACACATCAATTATTTTGTTAATAGAAAGATTTTTCTGATGGGTTTCGTTTAAGTTTAAATAGTAGCTATTGTTAGAGAGTTCTATAATTTCATTTGGCGGCTGGCTTGGCCAGCTATATCCACTTGTTGCAAGATATATTCTTCCATCCGGACTTACGCAAATATCACGCAATCTTCCCCACATATTATTAAAATATTCAGTTTGATTAATAACACTTAGCCCGTCATCAGAGAAGTCAAACTTAACAAGCATTTTATTTTTTAACACAGTCATAAGTAGAGTATTTTGAAACTCAGGAATAGAAGGATGATCATACCAAATAATATCAGAAGGAGCAATTGTTGGAGTCCAATTTACAAGGGGTTCTACTACATCATTTGCATTACAAAAGTTTGTTTCGTTGGGCGCATCACAGAAGCCATATACATTTGGCCACCCATAATTTCTGTTAGGCATAAGAATATTTAATTCATCATCATTTTGAGGCCCATGTTCAGAGCTATATACTATTCCATTTGGAGCAAGCCCTAAACCTTGAGCATTTCTATGACCCCAAGAATAAACATAACTTGATGTGTCAGGATTATCCGAAGGGATACCTCCAAAATTGTCCTCTGAAACATCAACTCTTAAAATTTTTCCAGTAAGTTCAGATAAATTTTGAGATGAAGATTGATCTTGGGCATCGCCAGTTGAGATTAAAATGGTGTTGTCATCAAGAGCAAGAATCCTACACCCAACATGAGTGGTCCACCCATTAATGTTGTCAATAAGAATCTCTTCATTTTTGAGCTTGTCAAGAGTTTCATCGTAATTATATGAAACAAGGCGTTCTTTGATTTGGCCAGAACTAGTTGTGTATGTGTATACTAAAAATAGAATCTTATTGGAAGTAAAGCTTGGATGAAATTCAAACCCAAGTAATCCTGCTTCACTATTTGTATAAGATGAGTAGGTTAAATCTTGAATGTCAAGAATAACTTTTTTTTCACCAGATTCAACATTTACTCTACTAACAATTCCAGGCCTTTCAGTCATCCAAATATATCCATCTGGGCCCCATTTAATCTCCCATGGAATGCTAAGGTTGTTAATTACCTCTCTGACATTTAGGGTCGTATTGCCGACATTAACAGTTTGAGAAACAACATAAAGATTCATTGAGAAAAAGCATAAAAATAATCTGAATGGAATTTGCATAATTTTTTATTTTGTGATTTTAATTTTTTTTGTTTTAGTTTCAATAATGTAAGTGCCTGATTCTAAATTCTCATAGCTAGAATAAACCTTTCTCCCTAATAAATCATATATATTTAAAATTTGATTGCCATCGAAGGTTAACTCATCAATTGATACTGAACAATTGTCTGGAGAGACAATCACTTCAAGAGACTCCTCAGATTCGCATGAGGAAACAACCCAATCAACTTTCCAATTATAGAAAAAATAATAAAATCCATTTCCATACTCACTATCGTTAATGGAAATTATATTTTCAATAACATAAGGATAATTGAAAGAGCTACCCCAACCCTCAGATCTACTTCTTTTAAGCATTGGGTTGGCAAAACCAAAATTTACTAGATTAGAATCGGTATTTGTGCCTATTTTATAGTTTTGTCCCTCATCAATATTCCAGTTAAGATTTAATGTGGCATCAGAGTTAATAAATACAGTTGTATCATGAATTATTTGGTTACTTTCATTTTTTAATTCAATGGTTCTGTTTCCTGAATACAAATTGTCAGTAAACACATCAATTGACTTTAGTATAAAGTCATCATTTGCATCAAATGTCATAAATCCATTATACTCTTCACCGCTATATTCGGAATTTCCAGAATGATACTGTTCCCCAACATTGTCAGTTGAGAAGTTTTCAACAATTTGTTTAGCAAAAAGGTGTAATTCTTCTTCTAAAGATGGAACATAAAAGGGGGTTCCAACAAAAATTAATTCATCGTTTTCATTGTACCAAGTTACATTTTCTTCATTAAGCTCAATATAAAAAGGCTCACCAAGGCAAGCACTAGTTGGGTCGTAAAAAGAACTTAGAGTAGGAGGATCAGCATAAACTTTAAAAACGTTTGTTGGGGTAGACTCAACTATTTGATCACAGTTAGGATTTTCTACAGTAACACTGTAACTACCCTGTTCTGAAACACTAATACTTTGTGTTGTTTCGCCATTACTCCACAAATAACTATTACCATAATTTGCAGTTAATTCGACACTTTCTCCTTCGCAAATTTCAATACTTCCTTGAATATCAATAGATGAAGTTCCATTGTTTTGTAGTGCTAAATTAAACGGAATTGCCGAGTAATTATTATCAGAGTTTTCTTCCAAAAAATAATTGTTAGGATCAGCTATTCCTACAATCCAATACTCGCCATTACATATATTAGGGTCCAAATTAATCCACTGCTCTTCAAGCCATTCACCATAAAGATCGAGCCAACCTGAAGATATTCCTTGAACAACTTCTGAGCAACCGTAATTTCCACCCCCTAGACCAAAGTTCGGAAAATCAACATTGTATAAAACTTCACCCTGTTGATATTGTGTGTTGTCGTCGCGGCAATGCCCTGTGTAATCGTCATTTGAGTAGGCGTCAATCGTATTATCAGGGCTACAGGTGCCATAATCCATTAAGCAAAAACCAAGTTTTGCGCCATCAGACACAATTGGCCAGTTTCTTGGGTCTGGTTCATTTTCGTCCTTTATTCTTAGGGTAAAAACACCCCAATCATTTGTATGGTTATGCCCATGTGTAGGATGGTATGTCATACTCCCTGCTTGACGGTCGTAATGACTCATAGAGCCATCGCTATTTCTATGATAAATTCTTTGCCAAAGAATTTGTTCAGGATGACTTCCATCTGAACAGTAAAACTCTTCTTCAGAGGAGGGATCATATATTGATATTGTGTCGGTTATTCCGTCTTGATAACTACATATAAAAGTTCTGTATCCATCTGGTCCTGCACCTCTTACAGTAAGTGGTCCATGACCAACATTAGGAGTGGAAACGCTGATACGTAATCGTCCGTTATTTTCCCCCTCTCCTGTTTGAGAATATTCAGTTGGCCCATTAGTTACGTTTTCAAGTCCAAACCAGGACACTTGAATATCAGGTAAAAGATCACAGTCGGTATCATTTGGATTTGCACATTGACAATCAGTAGCATCGTAGATAGTACATTGAGCAATTAAGTTAAAATTAAATATAAAAAGAAAGATGGATGTAATTTTGTACATAATAAATATATTTTATGCAAAAATACGCAATAAGAATTTATAAATGACAAATAATATATTTTTTAATATTAATTTTGCATAAATAAATCTTAATTTATGAAGAGAATAACTTTATTATTTTACGTTGTAAATACCTGTTTATTTGCACAAACCCATTTACCCAAAGGGTTTCTTTCCAAGGAAAAGTTGATGATGGATAAATATTTAGAGTCATTCAATAATAAACTAACACCACCTCCTGCCTTTCCAGTGAGAACTATGGCAGAGTGGGAAGAAATAAAAGCATTAACATTAAGTTGGAATTCATACCCTGGAATATTAACTGAAATAATAAAACAAGCGGTTAGTGAAGTGGAAGTAATAATTTTTTGTGAAGATTCTAATTCAGTAAAAAACACCTTGTATTCCCAAAACATTGACTTAGAAAATGTAAATTTTATCCAAGAACCTACAAATTCAATATGGATAAGGGATTACGGACAACACACTGTTTACAAAGATGATGTTGGACAACAATATCTAGTAGATTGGATATACAACAGGCCCAGACCGCTTGATGATGCTAGCCCTAATTTAGTTTCAAATTATTTTAATTATGATTTGTTTGCAACAAATTCAGGTGAGAATTTATTAGTAAATACAGGGGGTAACTTTATGACAGATGGAATGGGTACGGCCTTTGCCTCTGAGTTAATTGTTGAAGAAAATGACGGTAGTGGGCCATATAATTCAGTGAATTATCCCAACCATGATGAAAACGAAATAGATTCAATTATGAATTTATTTATGGGAATCAATAATTATATCAAAATGGAAACACTTCCATATGATGGGATTCATCATATTGATATGCATATGAAAATCATCAACGAAGAAACAATTTTAGTTTCAGAGTATCCACCTGGAGAATCAGATGGCCCTCAAATTGAGGAAAATATTAATTATATTTTAGATAATTATTTCACTCCTTATGGTAATCAATATAAAATAGTCAGAATACCATCCCCTCCTAGCACCAGTGGAAATTACCCAGCAGATGGAGGATATTACAGAACGTATACAAATTCAGTTTTTATTAATAAAAAAATTTTAGTTCCATTTTATAGAGAAGAGTTTGATACCATTGCACAAAGAATTTATGAAGAAATATTACCTGGCTACGAGGTTGTAGGAATTGACTGCGATGACTCTAACGATAATATAATCGCTGCAAGCGGAGCAATTCACTGTATAACAAAGGCAGTTGGGGTTGATTCTCCGCTTTTAATAAATCATGCACCTAAAAGAGATATGGGATATAAGTCTATAATTAATTTTCAAGCTAAAACAAATCATTTTTCAGGAATAGATTTCGTACAATTACATTACAAAAAAGAAAGTGATCTAAATTATACGATTAAAAACATGGTTCATTTAAATGATGATGTTTTTTCTCTCGATGTTTTTGGTTTGCCTGCAAATGAAAAAATATCTTATTTTTTCAAGGCGAGAGCTAATTCAGGAAAAGAAATCAATAGACCAATTGTCGCTCCAATTGGAGGATTTGAGTTTACAATGTTTTCTGACCTTCCAAATAGTCAGATAATTTATTTAAAAGAAGGGTGGAACTTAATTTCCTCGTATATTTATAAAAATGATGATATTCAAAATATCTTTGCAGACGTGTCTTCAAATATTTCTATTATAAAAAATAATTTAGGAGAAGTCTATTTACCAGAGTTTTCTTTCAACTCTATTCAAAGTTACGATCTTTTAGATGCATATTATGTTAAGATGAAAGCAGAAGATTCCTTATTAATAAGTGGAGCCATATTTTTGCCTGAAGAGTGGCCTCTGATTCTTCCCGAAGGCTGGTCATTAGTATCTTATTTAAGGTATGAACCTAATCTAGTTAATTTAGTTTTTAATAACTTGACTGAATCAGACAATTTAATTATTGTTAAAGATTATTTTGGGCAAATGTATTTACCTCAATTTAATTTTAATGCAATAGGAGAAATGGAGCCTGGACAAGGTTATCAAATTAAAATTTCGCACCCGGACACTTTACAATACCTACCCTTTAACCAATATTATGAATAACAATCGTTTAAATAATTATTTAAAAAAGCTAAAATGGAAAATTTAAAATTTAATAAAAACAACAATAAATTTGCAATTAATTGGGCAAAGCTAATTATTAAAAATAGATTTTTAGTTTTAATTTTAACGCTTCTTATCACAGGATTTTTGGCAATAAACACAAAAATGGAGTTTGAAGGAGACTATCATGCTTTTTTTAAAGGAACTAATCCAGAATTACTTGCCTTTGATGCCTTGCAAGAAAAATATACAAAAGATGATTTAATTCTAATAGCTCTTGCCCCAAAAAACAAGAATATATTTACCATAGAAAATCTAAATGCTGTAGAGTTTTTGACTAACAAATCTTGGAATGTTCCATTCTCGTCTAGAGTAAATTCTCTTACAAATTATCAACATACTAGAGCTGTTGGTGATGACCTATATGTTGAGGACCTTTGTTATAATGCTATTGGAAAAAATGAAGATGAAATTAATCAAATAAAAAAAATTGCGTTAAACGAGACACAGCTTGTTGACAGAGTAATTAACAAAGAAGGGACAGTGACAGCAATTTCAATAACATTAAAAATGCCTGATGGCAACGAAACACAAGATGTTGTGGATTTGATGGAGTATTACGATAATATGATCTTAAATTTCAAAAAAGAATTCCCAAATTTTGACGTCTACACTACTGGTAATATGCCATTAAGTTATTCTTTTTATCAACATTCTGTTAAAGATTTAGGTCTAGTCGCAGTGATGGTTTTGGTTGTAATGATAGTAACAGGTATATTGACCAGAAATATTTTCGCATTAATTTCAACTTTCTTTGTTTATTTGTTTTCTTTACTTTCAACTACGGGTTTTATAGGCTTGATGGGTATAAAGTTAACAGGCCCCTCTGCAATTTTTCCTACAGTTATTTTAACATTAGCAGTAGCTGACAGTATTCATATCCTAGTAACTTATCTCCAAAAATTAAGAACAGAAGATTATGCTAAGAATGATGCACTTATTGAAAGTATGAGGTTAAATTTTATGCCTGTTTTCATCACAAGTTTGACAACAACAATTGGGTTTTTAACTTTAAATTTTTCAGAGGTCCCTCCATTTAATGATTTGGGCAATATTGTTGCCTTTGGAATGACAATGGCGTTCTTATTCTCTACTACATTATTACCAGCTTTAATGAGTATTTTTCCATATTGGAAGAAAGATAACACAAAAGAAAGACAAATTAGTGCTTGGTATACAAATTTTGCAAACTGGGTTGTAGCCCACCCTAAAAAGCTAACTGTCATCTCAATTTTTATAATAGCTGTTTTGGGATACATTTCTTCGTTTAACATAATTAATGACGAATATGTTGAGTACTTTGATGAATCAGTTGAGTTTAGAGTTCATAGTGATTACGTAAATGATAATCTTACAGGGTTTTACAACATAGAATTTTCCATATCTAGTGGTGAGAGTGGAGGAATTAGCAACCCTTCTTATTTAAGAAAACTTGATGATTTCAAAAAATGGTTTGAAAAACAACCACATGTTGTCCATGTTAGAAGTTACAGTGAAGTTACAACAAGATTAAATAAATCTATGCATGGTGATGATGAATCATTCTTAAAAATACCAGAAACACGAGAAGAAGCTGCCCAATATTTACTTTTATACGAACTATCTTTACCATTTGGGTTAGACTTAAATAATCAAATCAATGTTGACAAGTCAGAAACAAGATTTACAGCAATTTTGGAAAACACTTCTTCACGAGAAATTATTAAATTATCTAATGAAGCTGAAAAATGGTTAAAAAATAATACTGAAAATCACATGCACGCTATTGCTGCAGGAATACCTTTAATGTTTGCAAATTTGGGGTTTCGACAAGCAAATGCAATGTTTAAGGGGAATATCTTGGCTCTATTAATTATCTCATTTATTTTAATTATAGCTTTAAGAAGTTTAAGGTTAGGCCTGCTAAGTATTATACCAAACGTAACACCCATTTTAGTTGGTTTTGGTTTTTGGGCAATATATAAGGGAACGATAAATGTAGGAATGGTTGTTGTTTTTGGAATGACTATGGGGATTATTGTTGATGATACTGTTCACTTTATGAGTAAATTTTTGAGAGCAAAAAGAGAATATGGATATGATACAAAAAAAGCCGTCATTTACAGTTTTGAAACTGTAGGTAGGGCGCTTGTAATAACAACGGTAGTGCTCCTCATAGGTTTTGGGATTTTGGCAACATCAGCATTTGCAATTAATAGTCATATGGCAAGAATAACACTGGTCATCATTCTCTCTGCGTTAATAATTGATTTTATATTGCTACCTTCACTCTTAATACTAATTTCTAAAGAAAAATAATATGAAAAAAATCATTGTAATACTTTTATTAATTCAAACGTTAAATTTATTTGCCCAATCTAATGAAAAGTTAGGTTTTGAAATTGCTCAAAAAGCAGTTTTAATGGACCAAGGATTTAAAAGTCTATCAACAAAATTAAAAATGACATTAAAAAATAGAAATGGACAAACTAGTGAAAGGTTGTTAGAAAACAAAATATTAGAACAAGTCGAAGACGGAGATTTTTCATTAATAATATTTAATACCCCTAAAGATGTTAAAGGTACAGCAACTTTGACTTATACTCATAAAATCGGCCCAGATGATCAGTGGCTGTTTCTTCCAGCAGTTAATAGAGTGAAAAGAATATCCTCAAGCAATAAGTCAGGACCATTTATGGGGAGCGAATTTTCTTTTGAAGATCTTGCTTCTGCAGAGCTAGAGAAGTATTCCTATAAATTCATTTCGGAAAAAGATGACTTTAAAATCGTTGAAGCCTACCCTGTAGATGAAAAATCAGGATATAGTAAAAGAATAGTTTATTATAACTCAAAAAAAAATTACAGGGTTGAAAAAGTAGAGTTTTATGACAGAAAAGGTGATCATTTGAAAACACTTCGTTATGAAAAGTTTAATTTATATAAAGAAAAATTTTGGAGGGCAGATGTGTTTACAATGAAAAATCATCAAACTAACAAAGAAACAGTATTGGAGTTTAGTGATTGGAATTTTGATGCAAATTTTTCAAGAGATGACTTTACTCAAGAAGCTCTCAAAAAAGCTGGAAATTAAATGACTAAGTACAAAATAAATTTATTTTTAGCTGTAGTTTTTCATGTAAAATTAATATCTCAAAATTTTAATTTTGATTCTGACATAAAAATCTCTGAAGAATTTAGGTATTTTTTTAATGAACCTTCTTTTCAGGGGCAAGAAGATTTTTTTCCATCATATTCCCTTACTCCCAAATTTAATATAAAATTTAACGAAAATAATATTATTTTCAGAGGGTTTTTTAGACATGATAAAGATATTAGAAGAACACATGTCGATTTAAGAGAGTTTTATTATCAAACTTCGATTTCACAATATGATTTTTCAATTGGATATCACCAGATTTTTTGGGGTGTAGCTGAAAGTAATAATTTAGTTGATATTATAAATCAAAACGATGCAGTCGAATCGCCCTTTGGTAATGATAAGCTAGGACAACCATTATCCAAGTTCACATATTCATCAAAAAATACAGGAGTTTTTAGTTTTTTTTTAATGCCATTTCACAGAAAGATAGTTTTTCCTGGAAAGAAGTCAAGATTTAGATTTCCATTAGTTTTGAACAGGAATTTTATAAAGTATGAAGAAAATAATAAAAAATTAAAAAAAGATTTTGCTTTTAGGTGGAGCCATTATTTTGACATAGTTGATATTGGATTAAGTTATTTCAACGGTAATGGCCGTGAACCAATTTTTAATCGCAACACTTTTATGGCTTTTTATCCTATGATCAGTCAATTTGGCTTGGACTTACAACTAACATTTGAAACATTCTTATTTAAGTTTGAAGGAATTAAAAGAACTGCAGATGTTCAAAGTTTTTACGCTCAAGTTGTCGGCTTAGAATATACACTTAACAATGTAAATGGTAACGGTTTAGATATTGGAATGATTTCAGAATATTCTTATGATGATAGAGGTGCTTTAGCCGTTAACTCTCTTCAAAATGATGTTTTTTTTGGTACGCGTTTTAATTGGAATGATTTTAGTGGGACAAGTTTATTAGTAGGATTATTGTCTGATATTAAATATAATTCACAGTCTTTTAGTTGTGACTTTTCAAGAAGGTTTAAAGAAGTGTATAAGATAAATTTAGAATTCCAATATTTTTTAAATATTGATTCAAGAGAGCTTCTATTACCATTTTTTATTAATGATCATTTCTTTAAAATTGAATTATCACAATTTTTTTAAATTGTGTTATTTTTGTCTTTTTTCTAATAAGATTTCAGTAAAATAGTTTAGTATTTTTTCAACCTCTGAAACATCTTCCCCCTTTTTTGAAATTTCATTTAAGCTTGGAATGTGTCGGGCAAAATAAACTTGATTGTTGGACATTTCAAATAGGTTTGAGGCTAAAGCATTTGGATATTTGAAAGTAGGATTGATCTCTTTAATAATTTTGGAGACATAATTGACCAATGAAATATAACTGCTAAAAAATCCTTTTGAATTTTCATCATCTACCATCTTTGTGTGGTAGGCCTTACCTCCTTCAGAAATAACAATATTATGTAAAGCACTTTCATTAATAAACTCTGTGGAAGGGTTTTCTTTTTGTGCATGGAGAAAAGAGTGTAATATAATTTTTAATTTTATACTTGGAGCAGAAACATTTTTTGTATTAAATATTATTAGATAATTGACCCACTCCCAATACCAATTAAATAGGTATAGAAGCAAAATATGTTTATTTTTAAAGTATCTATAGATAGAAGCCTCAGTAGAATGAATTTCTTCAGCAAGTTTTTTAAATGTAAAATCTTCAAAACCATTCTTGTCAATCAAAATAATACTGAGTTTGAGTATTTTTTTTCCTAGGGTTGAGTTTTGTGGCTCTTTTAAATATAACCCTTCGTTAACTGAAATCTTAATAGCAACACTCATTAATATTATTTTTTTAATAATGCGAGAAAGTTACAAAAAATAGTTATACTAAAAAAAAAGATAGTAATACTATCAATAAATATAATTTTAGTATATTTGAAAAAATTAAAATATAATGTTATCAAATTTAAAAACTGATCTTCCAGCAAGTATTGTAGTGTTTTTTGTAGCTCTGCCTTTGTGTTTGGGAATAGCTTTAGCAAGTGGTGCGCCATTATTTTCTGGTTTAATAGCAGGAATAATTGGCGGAATAATTGTTGGCTTTATAAGTGGATCCTCTATTGGTGTAAGTGGCCCTGCAGCAGGTTTAGCCGCAATTGTTTTAACATCAATTGGTTCATTAGGGGGGTATGAAAACTTTTTATTAGCTGTTGTTTTAGCTGGTTTGATACAAATTTGTTCAGGTTTTTTAAAAGCTGGAATTGTTGCATACTATGTTCCTTCTTCCGTAATTAGAGGAATGCTTGCAGGAATAGGTATTATTATCGTAATTAAACAAATTCCACACTTTTTTGGATATATTAGTCCAGTTAATACAGATTTCACATTAGCAAATATTTTCAAATTTATTACTCCAGGTTCATTAATTATTGGAATTGTATCATTGATTTTAATACTATTTTGGGATAATATATTATCAAAAAAAGCTAAAATATTTACAATAGTTCAAGGACCAATTGTTGCGGTAATATTGGGAATTTTATTTTATTTAGTAACTATATCTTCCGACACCTTAAGAATCTCTTCCAAATTATTAGTTTCGATACCTGTTCCAAAAAATATTTCTTCATTTTTAGGTCAATTCACTGCCCCTAATTTTAGTTTAATTTTTAGTTCAGACATATGGATTGTTGCTTTTACAATAGCTCTTGTAGCTAGTTTAGAAACTTTGTTGTGCGTAGAAGCTACTGATAAATTAGATCCAAATAAAAATATCACACCTACAAACAGAGAGTTGGTCGCTCAAGGTGTAGGAAATGTGTTTTCTGGATTGATTGGAGGTCTTCCTATAACGCAAGTAATTGTAAGAAGTTCAGCGAATATACAATCAGGCGGAAAAACTAAACTTTCTAGTATACTTCACGGTTTCTTTTTGTTAATATCAATAATGACAATTCCTGGATTATTAAATTTAATCCCTTTATCAGTTCTTGCATCAGTTTTATTTATTGTTGGTTACAAGCTTGCTAAGCCCCAACTATTTTTAAAAATGTACAATTTAGGTTGGAATCAGTTTTTACCATATATATCAACGGTTTTAGGAATAGTATTTATTGATTTATTGTACGGAGTTGGAATAGGAATGATAATAGGATTAGCTGCTACCTTAGTTAATACTTACAGAAATTCTCATGATTTAAAAATCACAAATCAAAATCAAGCAAATGAAAAAACTGTACTGACTTTGGCTGAAGAGGTTACTTTTTTAAATAAAGGAGCAATATTTAAAGACTTGCAAAATATAAAAGAAAATACCGTTTTAACAATCGATATCACTAAAACAAAGTATTTAGATTATGATTTGGTAGATGTTTTTGAAAACTTTAAGTCTAATTCAAAGGATAAAGGTATTACAATTGAAATAAAAACAAAGGAAAAAACTTTTACAGATCCTAAAAATTTTTCCAATATAATATATAAACAATAATATCAATTAAATTTAAAAATTATGATTACTAAAGACCAAATATTAAAAGCTCAAGAATCTTGGGGGAACGGCGTTGTTAAAATAGGTTCATTAATGGAGGATTTTAATGAATGTGAAATGTTTGCAATTAATTTTTTAGGTGAACATTACTCATTTGAATCAGGGGACATTTTATTTAAACCAACCAAGTGTGAATCACAACAATTTAGACCGACAATATTAGAAGCATTATCTTATTTTATTGCAGGAGAAAATAAAGCATGTGCTGAGGATAAAGGTTTTGCATTGAATCCATGGACTAAAGTTAGATTTGAAAATAGTGGTTTTATAATAGAGGATTCAAGAGCTATAGCAATGGGCAATTATTATTTTACAGATTTAACAGGAGTTGAAACAAAAGTAGAATATACATTTGGGTATAAACTATCAAATGGAGATTTAAAAATAGATTTACATCACTCCTCTTTACCCTTTAAAGCTTAAATTTTAAAAATAGGTTTTATACGAGACAAACTTACTCGAAGATATTACAAATAATTCTATTGGAGTTTTTACTGATATATAAACATCTTTTTCATCGTATATAATTATAAAATCATTTTTTTTAATGGTCATATTATTTAGTTTAAAACTATTATTTAAACAATAAATTGAGTATACAAGAGTTTCAGGTACACGTAAAATCGTATACTTTGAAATTTTTAATTTGAAAATTTGTATATTTTCAGAGTCAAGTTTTATTAGGGAGTTATTCCCAACATAATATTTCCTGTTACCATCAAATTTAAAGTTATTAGATTTGAAGTCTTGGTATTGAGGTGGAATGGTGATTGATTTAGAAATATTTGGATCAAACCAAATTTGAAATATAGAAGAATGTTTATGTAACTTTTCAGAATGGTAAATGCCTGATCCAGATTTAATTAATTGAACATCTCCTTTTTTTAATGTTAGCCATTTATTGATTTTTGTATCATAATGATCAATTGATCCACTTAATACAAAGGACATAATTTCAAACCCTTTATGAGGGTGAAGACCAATGGTACTTTCGTTATTCGCCTCTGCAAACGCCCAATAAAATAAATTAGAGTATGGTTTAACAGGACCATTGTCTTGAGGGAAACCAATGGGTTTATTTTCAATTATTTCTCCATTGTTAAACTCTCCATAGGCTTGGCTCTTCTTGGGATAAATTTTGATCAAAGCGAGTATTTAAATTTTTATATTCTGAGACCGAATTTTAGTTAGATTACTAATAAAACTTTTATGTTTTTTTGAATTTAAAATTTCTAAAGAAATAAGTTCATTTTCAATTTGAATATCAAATTTATTTTTGCTTGACTGGAAGGTAATTTGATTCAACCTTCCAAAAATAGCATATTGATCATTTTTAAATCTAAAAAACATAACTAGGCCTTTTTTTCTAATCTCAAAATTTGCATAAACAATGGAATTGTAATTACTAATTTCACTTAGTGTTGTTTTTGTGAAAATGTTTTTAATTCTATATCTTAGTGACCCAAAAACCCCGTAGCTAAATTTTTCAATTAGATTAAATGATTTCCCGCAAACTTCTTGAATTTCAAAAAATTTAGATTTAGAATCAATACTTGTTTTTAAAATCATTATGAGAGATTTAAATTTTGATGTTGATAAAAAAGTAATTACTTTTGCAAAACTTTATACAAATGTATAACATTAACTAAAAAAAAATATACAAAAATGAAAAAATTATTATTATTATTATTTATACCAACAGTTATTTTTGCTCAAACCTCGCACGAGGTTGAGGTTGGAGGATTTTATTATTCACCACAAGAATTAAATATCAATATTGGTGATACTGTAAATTGGACTAATGTAGGTGGCAACCACAACGTTAATTTTGATGTTAATTCTTTAACCGGAATATCTTTTGGTAACCCTGTTTATTTAGTAGATCAATCACTTCCTGTTTCAGGTGTAGGTTTCATGGGCTCAATTGTATTTAGCGAAGCAGGAACTTTCAACTATGACTGTTCTGTAGGATATCATGCTGCTAATGGACAGACAGGAACAGTAGTTGTGCTTGAAACTTCCAATACAGTAGTGGATATTGTAGTAGGTTCAGAAACACATACAACACTTGAAGCAGCTGTAACAGCTGCTGGTTTAGTTGAAACTTTATCTGGTGAAGGCCCCTTTACAATATTTGCCCCAACGGATGATGCATTTGCTGCATTACCTGAAGGGACGTTAGAAACCTTATTATCTGACCCTACTGGAGATTTAACAAATATTTTATTGAATCATGTATATTCGGGTCAAGCAATGTCTACAGATTTGAGTGATGGAATGATGGTCAGCACTCTTTATGGAGACAGCTTAATGGTTACGATTGACTCAACAGGTGTTTATTTTAATAATGCAATGGTTACAGTCGCAGATCTGAGTGCAGACAACGGAGTTGTTCATGTAATTGATGCAATTTTATTACCATCTCCACCACCTCCATCAAATACAGTTTATGATGTTGTATCTAATTCTGATATTCATTCAACACTTAGTCAAGCAATTTCTTTAGCTGGTTTTGTTGATTTCTTGTCAAGTGACCAGTATACATTTACATTGTTTGCTCCAACAGATGCCGCATTTTCTGTCTTTGGAGAATCAGATTTAGCTGCTATTTTAACCGATTTAGAGTATTTACAATCAGTTTTAAAATACCATTTAGTTGATGGTGTTTTATATTCTTCAGACTTATCTGATCAAATGGTTATTTCTTCATATCAAGGAGACTTAGAAGTTACTTTTGTTGATGATATGGTATATATTAATGAAGCACTAGTTACAGTTGTAGATATTGTTGCAGATAATGGAATTGTCCATGTAATTGATGCTGTGCTAGTTCCTGAAGAAGCACCACTAACTGTAGCAGATATCATTAGTTATTCTGAAAATCACTCCACTTTGAAAACAGCTCTTAACGCCTCTGGTTTGAATGAAACTTTAATGAGTGAAGGGCCATTTACTGTATTTGCCCCAACAGATGACGCTTTTGCACAACTTCCTGATGGCACATTAGACTTGCTATTATCGGATCCTACAGGTCAATTGACAAACATTTTATTAAATCATGTACATTCTGGTAATGTTCTTTCAACAGATTTAAGTGATCAAATGGTGATTCCAACTTTGAACAACTATCAATTGACAGTAAATATTGATGAGGTTATGATGACAGTTATGGTTGATAATGCATTAGTTACAGAGGCGGATTTATTAGGCTCTAATGGAGTTGTTCACGTAGTAAATTCTATTTTACTCCCCCCAGATTTAGATATAAAAGAATCAAACTTTATTAACAAAGATATTTACCTTTACTCTGTAAATATTTTAGGTGAGAAAATTGATAGAAATCTGTCAAATCAAATAGTTTTTGATGTCTATTCATCTGGAAGAGTAATTAAAAGATTTAAAAATTAAAAAAATCAAACCCTCCCTTCTGGGGGGGTTTTTTTATACTTATATTATAACTTAATTTTATTTTATGAAACCATCTACAGCAAGTTTAATTAATTCGATAATATTAATTGTTTTTGGATTTTGGGGATATATATCTTCTATTACTCCATCACCAACAGCATTAATTCCAGTTTTCTTCGGAGCAATTTTATTAATTATTAATCCAAAAGTGAAAAAACAGCAAAAAATTGCCTCTCATTTAGCTGTTATATTTACTATTTTAATATTTTTCGGTTTAATTAAACCACTTTTAGGAGCAATAAATAGATCAAATTATCTTAGCACCCTTAGGGTTCTAACTATGATGATATCGTCATTATTTGCTTTCATATCTTTCGTAAAATCATTTATTGAAGTTAGAAAAACAAGAAATAAAACAGGAAGTTAGAAACTTATCTGTACAAGTGGTACCACCAGGAATCGAACCAGGGACACAAGGATTTTCAGTCCTTTGCTCTACCAACTGAGCTATGGTACCTTTATTAAACCATCAAATATAATTACAATGATTCTTCTATCAAAGAAATCTCCAATTATTTAATTATAATATTGCTTTAAAATTACTATTTTTAACTATGAATATTACATTTGACATTGGAAATACAAGATTTAAGTATGCTGTTTTTGCAGAAGGAAATATGTTACATAATGAAATTTTAGATTTAAATACCAAGAATCAAATCCAAATTATGGAGACTATTGACAAATATATGATAAATACAAATTCCGTGATTGTAAGCAATGTTGGTAAATTTTCAGAACTTAATTATTTGAATATTAAAAATAAAGTCAAAAAATTACTTATTGTTTCTGATAAAATTAAATTGCCATTTAAAAATAAATATAATTCTAATAAGTCTATTGGTTCAGACAGAATTGCATTAGCTTCTGGTGCAATAAAGAAGTTTTCTGGTAATCCAATATTAATAATTGATATAGGAACTTGTATAACTTATGATTATTTAAATGAAAATAATTATTATTTTGGTGGAGCCATTTCCCCTGGGATAAAAATAAGGTTATTATCTTTAAATAGATTTACTAATAACCTTCCAAATATTGATTTTAAAGTCCCCCCAAGCTTAATTGGAGATACTACAGAGGGCTCAATCTTATCTGGTGTTTTCTATGGAATCTTATCTGAAATAGATGGAAAAATAAATATGTATCAAAATGAAAATTCAAAATTAACAGTTTTATTGACAGGAGGAGATTCAAGATACTTTGCTGGGAAATTAAAAAACACCATATTTGTTGAAAAAAATCTTTTACTTGATGGGTTAAATTTTTTAATTGAAATAAATGAATAAGATATACTACATATTTAAATTATATTTTTTTGTATTTTCACCGTTATTGTTTGCACAACAAAATACAATATCGCCTTATTCATATTTGGGTTTAGGTAAATTTCAAGACATTGAATTTGCAATTAATTCAAGTTCTGGTGGAGTAGGAGTAGCCTTAAGATCAGAAAATTATTTAAATCCCAGAAATCCAGCCTCCCTAACAAGTTTAATTAATACAGCTTATGAATTTAGCTTAATTGGAGATTTTGTTAAAATATCGGATAATTTATCAAGTGTAAAATATTTTAATTCTACTTTATCTCATTTAGGAATTGGGTTTCCAATTAGTGAAAAAGTTGCAATAATGGCAGGTTCTGCCCCCTATACATTTTATGGTTATGATATAAGTAATAACAGTGAAGTCGATTTGGATGGAGTTAATGTGCCTTATCAAATAAATCACTATGGAACAGGGGGGTTATCTAGAGCTTTTGGATCAATTGGAGTAGAATTATTTGAAGGATTTTCAATTGGGACTTCAGGTAATATGATTTTTGGTACCTTGAGTCAAAATTCAGATTTAACATTTAACGATTCAGATGAAAATTTATTTAATAGCAGGCAAAGAGTTTTAAGAAGAATTATAAATTTTAATTTTGATTTGGGCCTTCAATTGTATAAAAACTTATATGATAAATTATTTACGGTAGGGGCATTTTACCATAATTCAGCATTATCATCAAATTCTTATACAACTAATGAAAAATTGACATACTCTTATGAAATTATAAATAATATAGAGTTTATTAGAGATACTTTCGATTTGGTCCAAACAAATAATAGTTCATTTAATTTACCTAATTCATTAAATTTAGGTATTTCATTATTAGATTATAATAACTGGTCCATATCTTTAGATTATGATTATGCTATGTGGTCACAATTGGAATTATTTGATTTTAGTAATAATTTCAGCGATGCTTATACAATTAAATTTGGAGGATGGTATATTCCTGATATAGAAGATATTCATAAGTATTGGAAAATAATAGAATATAGGTTTGGATTTTCATATAATTCAGGATATTTTGGAAACAATACTCAAGGAAATATTAATTTAGCAGACCTATTTGAATATACATATACTTTAGGTTTTGGTTTTCCTATTAGAAAGTCAAAAAGCGTTATAAACACTGGGTTTCAATTTGGGAAACTAGCTAACTCTGACATTGAATTACCAAAAGAAAAATATTTAAGAATAAATTTATCATATACATTTAATGATAAATGGTTTAAAAAGAGAAAAATTGATTAAAATTAACTATTATGCTTAAAATTAAATACTCATTATTAAATCTGATTTTTCTATGTAGCTTAAATTTAATGAGTCAAGAAATAGATTCTTTAAAATTTGGAAAAAATAAAGAATTATGTGAAGAAAACTTATCTGTTTACATAGAATTTTATAAGCAAAAGAATTATGAAGATGCTTTTGAGCCATGGAGTTATTTATTCAAAAATGCTCCAAAAAGAACAAAAAATATTTACACTCAGGGGCCTAGGATAATAAGAGGGATATTATCAACTGAAATTTCAATTCAAAGAATGAAAGAATTACAAGAGTTGTTGTTTTCTATTTATGATCAAAGAAATATTTATTATCCTGGCCAAGAACCTTATGTACTCGGATTAAAGGGTGTTGATATGTATAAGTATTTAAAAGAATCAACCTTAGGCCTTAAACAATCTCATGATGTTCTAAAAAATTCATTTGAACTCAGTCAAAATAAAACAAGCGCTTCTGTATTAAATTACTATTTTTTAGCTACAACAAAGCTTGTTCAAGCAAAAGAGTTAAAAGTTCAAGATTTAATTGCATTATTCTCTGACCTCTCTAGTGTTATTTCATATAAACAAGCAAAGTTATCTGAAGATATTTACAATTTTGAAAATCTTCAAGAATCAGAATTATCTTTGAAGGATAAAAAGAAGCTAGCTAATTTTAAAAAAGAACTATCGAAGTTAGGAAATGTTAAAAGTAATCTTGAAAAAACCTTAGCACCACATGCTACTTGTGAAAAATTAATAGAATTGTATTCAAAAAATTATGAATCTCAAAAAAATAACATTGAATGGATGAAAAGAGCGGCAAAGTTGTTGAGTAAAAAAGAATGTACAGATTCTGATATTTTTTTTTCAATTTCAGAAGTTCTGTATAATTTAGAACCATCACCACAGTCTGCTGCTAATATGGGCATTAAATCATTAAAAAGAAAAGATTATGATAAAGCATTGCAATTTTATTTATATGCTTACGAAAATGAATCAGATAAGTTAAATAAGGCTTTATATGCATTCAGGTTAGCCCAAACATATGGATTTATTGATCAAAATATAAATGCAAAATCTTATGCAATCAAAGCATCAAGATTAAGGTCAGGCTGGGGATCCCCTTTCATTTTAATTGGAGATTTATATGCTAAGACTTCAAGAAAATGTGGAGAATATAAAACAGAGTTTTTAAAAAGAGTAGGCTATTGGGCCGCAATTGACAAGTACGAATATGCTAAGAAAATAGACCCAAGTACATCAAAAAAGGTAGAAGAAAAAATTTTAAAGTATTATAATCAAATTCCTAGTAAAACAGATATCTTTCAAGAAGGATTAATAGACGTTAAGTATTACCAAATAGATTGTTGGTATTCGGAAAAAGTAAAAATCAGAGTCCCATAATTTTGAAATTTAACAATTATAATTTAATAACAATATTATTTTTTATATTTTCGTATTCTTGTAAAAATAATTTAACTGAGGTTGAATATTTATTGAAAGATAAAAAAAGTCCGGATATTAGTTCTGAGGGAGTGGTTTACACTTATTCTGAGGAGGGAACTATAGTTTTAAGAATTGAAGCACCAAAGGTAGATAATTTTCAATCTACATCAAAATATATCGAATTTCCTGAAGGGATAAAGGTTACTTCATATAATTTAAGCGGCACGAAAGAATCTTTATGGAGTGCGGATTACGCGATTAAACATTCTGAATCTGGAATTACAGAGGCTAAGGGGAATATTATTCTTGAAAACTTCAAAAATGAAAAATTAGAAACAGACTTTTTAGTTTGGGATCAAAAAAAAGAAAAAATTTATACCGATAAATTTGTAAGAATAATTCAAACTAATGATACAATAACTGGTCAAGGGTTTCAGTCAAATATTAACTTTTCTGAATATAAAATATTAAATACCAAAGGTGAAATTTCAATTTATAATAAATGAATTAGCTGAATAAACTTATTCATTTTTTGTTTCAGGTTATTGATTTAATTTTAATATAATAACAAATTTTTAATAGAAAAACTTCATGGAAAAAGATTTTTAATATGAATTTAAGTTTTAAGTTTTGTATATATAATCTTAAAAAAAAAATATAATTAAATTTTTTATAAATTTGATTATCAAAATAAGCAAAATTAGTGGACCCCGATAGTATAATCATAATTATAATTTCCTTACTTTTTTCTGCCTTTTTTTCAGGAATGGAGATAGCTTACGTTACTTCTAATAAGCTACATTTAGAGCTTTTGAAACAAAAAGGAGGGTTTGGAGCAAAATTTGTTACCCCATTACTTAATAATCCATCAAGATTTATAGCAACAATGCTAGTAGGCAATAATATAGCATTAGTTGTATATGGTATAGAAATGGCTAATCTAATTGAACCAAAAATTAGAGTTTATACAGATTTAAACTTTTTAGTTATTCTTATACAAACAATTATATCATCTTTAATGGTTTTAATAACTGCAGAATTCCTTCCTAAAGTATTTTTTGAGGTTAATGCAACCAGATTATTAAAGTTTTTTATTATACCTGTTTGGATTATATATTATTTTTTATATTATCCAACCTCAATCATACTGAATATTTCAAACTTTTTTTTGAAAGTATTTTTCTCTTCTACTAATAAAGATACTAAACCAGTGTTTGCAAGAGTTGATCTTCATAAATTTGTAGAAGAATTAACAAAAGCTAAGTCTAATAGTGAAAATATTGACCCAGAAATTCAAATTTTTCAAAATGCTTTAGATTTTTCTCAGATTAAAGCTAGAGAGTGCATGATTCCTAGAAACGAAATTAAATCTGTTGATATAGAAGATTCTGTTAAAAATTTATCAGAAAAATTTATTAACACGGGACTTTCTAAAATATTAGTTTACAGGGGCAATATGGACAAAATAATAGGATATATTCATTCTTTTGAATTATTTAAAAAACCAAAAGATATAAAGTCTATATTACTTCCAATATTGTTAATCCCTGAAACAAAAACTGTAAACCATATATTAGATTTGTTTATAAAAAAAAGAAAAAGTATTGCCCTTGTAATTGATGAATTTGGGGGAACTGCAGGACTATTAACAATAGAGGATGTTGTTGAACAATTATTTGGTGAAATTGAAGATGAACACGATAAAATTGAATTAATTAATAAAAAAATTTCAGATAATGAGTACATTTTTTCAGGAAGGCATAAAATTGATTTTTTAAACGAAAAGTACAATTTGATATTACCTGATTCTCAAGACTATGAGACTTTAAGTGGCTTAATTGTATATTTTAATGAAAATATTCCAAAAATAAACTCAGTTATTGAGATTAATCAATTTCAATTTGAAGTCTTGGAGGTAAAGATGACTAAGATTCAAAAAGTCAAGCTAACTATTAGAAAATTACATGATGACAATTTATAGAACTTTTGTATATTCGCTATCTTAAATTTAAATAAATTTATATGGTATCATTAAGTAAATTAAGAAAGAGATCTGGCTTAGTAATTGGTGGAATAGGAATTGCAATGTTAGCCTTTTTACTTGGAGATCTCTTAAACTCGGGTAATAGCTTATTTTCTGGGACCTCAACCACAATTGGAAAGGTTAATGGGCAAGTCATTGATTACAGAGATTTTGAGTTAAAAGCTAAAATGCTTGATAGGATTTCAAATTCATCTCAAGATCCAAATTCGTTAAGAGATAATCTATGGGATGAAAAGGTTAGTGAAATTATATATTTTGAACAATACGATAAGCTTGGTATTAATATTTCTTCAGAAGAATTAGCAGGTTTAACTTTTGGCTACAACTCAGAGCTAATGTCGCCTACTGCTAAACAGTTTTTTGGCACATCGGTTAATGATATTTCCTCTCAAGAGTTAGCATCAATAATTAAGCAGATTAATGAAAATGACCCTCAAAGGTGGTTATATTTTGAGTCTATTATCAGAAAAGAAAGACTTTTTAATAAATATTTAAATTTAATAAAGTCAGGATTAAATACTTCAAAATCTGATATAGACATACATTTTTCAGAACAATCAAAAAAAATTACAGGAAAATATATTTATAAACCATTTGATATGTCAATTGAAGTAAGTGAAAGTGAAATTAAAAGTTATTATAATGAAAATAGAGAAACATATAAGCAAGATGAGCAAAGAGAAATTTCAATAGCAATTTTTGATATAATCCCTACTGAATCAGATAAGAATATGATTAAAAATAGGTTAACAGATTTGATTGAAGATAAAAAAGTCTTTAATGTTAATAATAATAATGATATTATTCCAGGGTTTAAAAGCACAAAAAATGTTAAATTATTTGTTGACAAATATTCAGATAAAACTTTTGATTCAACTTATTACGCTAAAGGTCAATTATCTCCACTAATAGAAGAGATAATGAGGTCTGAAAAAATTGGTTTTGTTTATGGCCCTTATGAAGAAAACGGAAGTTACAAACTTGCAAGGTTAAATGATATAAAAAGTGATTCTATTCAAGTTGCAATGATTGAAATGGAAATACAACCAAGTGAGGAGACTTCTAATGAAGTTTATGTAAACGCAAGTGAGGTTGCTTTATCTAAAGACTTTCAAAGTTTTGAATTAAATGCAGAGAAGAAAAATATTGCAATAACTTCAGTTGATGTTAAGAAAAATGATAAGGAGATATCAGTTCTTGGACCTTCAAGAAATTTAGTTTTTTGGGCATTTAATGAAAAAACATCACTTAACAGTATTAAACTTGATGATCAAAATTCTAGAATAGTTGTATCTATGTTAACTAATATTGTCGATAATGAATATAAAACTTTAGATGACGTAAAGCAGGAAATAGAATTAGAAGTAAAAAAGACAAAATCTTCAAGAAAATTGATAGCAGAATTTGAGGATTCCCTTAAAGTTTATTCTGAATTTGAAATATTAGCAGAAAAAATGAATTTATCAATTGAAAACACATCCTTTTTGAATTTTAGTAATAATTCAATTCCAACTGGTTTTGAACCAAAAGTAGTTGGTGCATTTTACGGAGTTGAAAAAAATCTAGCTTCAAATCCTGTAGTTGGAGAAAGTGGTGTATATTTAATTTTTGTTGATTCAGTAGAAATCAATAATATAGAAAAAAACTATAATTCTATAAGAAAGCAATTAGACCCACAATTTCAATTAAGAGCTAATTATGAATTAAATTCTGCTTTATTAGATTTAGCTGATATTGATGATGACAGGTCAAAATTTTATTAAAAAGAACACAATAAGATAGCTTACTAATCTATTTTGTATTTATTTTGATATTTCAAGTACAGTTCTTTTTGCATATTATTCAAGTCTAATGATTTTCCTTCAATAAAAGCAAATAAGATATTATTGCCCATCATATCTAGAGCATCTCCATTTGAAACAAATAGAGTAGCAGCCTTTCCTTTTTCAAGACTTCCAACTTTATCGTCAATACCTAGTATTTTTGCTGTATTTAATGTTATACTCATCAATGCTTCTTCTTTACTTAAGCCAAATGCTACACAGTTTCCAGCTGAAAACGGAAGGTTTCGTGCTCCCATTCTTTCCATGTCTCCCTCGTAGTCTAAACAAAATAATATTCCAGCATCATGAAGAATTTTAGGTGTTTTAAAATGGATATTGATATCTTCATCATATCTGATTGGTAACCTATGAATACGATTTAAAATAACAGGTATATTATTTTCTGCTAAAAAGTCAGTTATTCGCCATGAATCTATTCCCCCAACTAATACAATTTTTTTAATTCCAACATTTTTGCAAAATATTATTGATTCTTTGATTTGCTTGACTCTATTAGCATGAATAAATAGAGTTCTTTCACCACTAAAAAGTTTTTTCATAGCCTCCATTTTAATATCAATCTCATTAGAATTTTTTAGATAATAAACTTTTGCGTTTTCAAAAAAATCTTTTAATATTTTTAGGTTTTTATAATAATTTTTTTGAGACTTTTCTTTGTAAAAATAATTATTAGGCCAATTTATATGTAGCCCTTCATCCTCAATAAATAATGCTTCTTCATAATCCCACCCATCAAACTCAACAACACTTGATAATCCAGAAATCACACCACCTCTTGGTGTTACTTGCCCCATCAAAATACCATTAGTTATTAAAGTTGGAATAATTGGAGAGTCAGTATTGTAAGCTACGATACTCCTTACATTTGGATTCATAACCCCAACTTCATCAAAGTCAACCGTAGCCCTAACTGCATCTATATCTGCTAGACCAACAGTTGTATTAGGAACTATAAAACCAGGATAGACATGTTTTCCGATAATTTCATAATAGTCAGCATCAGAAATATCAACTTTTAAGTTTCCGGATCTTTCAATTGTAGAAATTATACCATTTTCAATAATAATGAGAGAGTTTTCGATAACTTCACCATTTCCAATATGGGCAGTTCCCCCATATAAGAGAGTTTTTTTATTGATTTTTTCTCCATCATTTTGGGCAAATGTATAAAGGCAAGAAATGTAAATTAAGAATTTTAAGTATTTGACCATATTACAAGTTTATAAATCATCATCACAGTGAAATCTGTATTTTTTATCTTCAGAAATTTTTTGAAATTCTTTTGATGAATTTGTATTTAACATCTTTTGAATTAATCTATTTTTTTCTTTTTTATTTTGAGCCTGTTTAACTTTATTTGTTTCTATTGAATAGTATAATTTTCCATCTATATAAGTTTGTTCAACTACAGAGTAAATTGATAGGGGGTTTTCAGTCCAAATAACAATATCAGCATCTTTTCCTTTTTTTAAACTTCCTAAATTATCATCAATATGTAGAAGTTTAGCAGGATTTAAAGTGATTAGTTTCCAAGCATCCTCTTGAGAAATATTTCCATATTTAATAGATTTAGCCGCCTCCTGATTTAATCTTTTTCCCATCTCAGCATCATCAGAATTTATAGCTGTTATAATATTCATTTTATTTAATATTGCAGCGTTGTATGGTATTGCATCATTTACTTCATATTTGTAAGCCCACCAGTCAGAAAATGTTGAAGCACCAGCACCATGAATTTTCATTTTATCAGCAACCTTATATCCTTCTAAAATATGAGTAAAAGTGTTAATTTTAAAATTTAAGGAATCGGCAACATTCATTAACATATTTATTTCAGATTGCCTGTAGGAATGACAAGTAATATATCTTTTTTTAGAGAGTATTTCTGAAATTACTTCTAACTCTAAATCTTTTCTTGGCATTTTACTATCTTTTTTTTGGTTTGAAGATAATTGATCCCATTTTTTCCATTTGTTAACATAATCTTTTGCATTAATAAAAGAATCAAAAAAGACTTGCTCTACCCCCATTCTTGTCTGAGGATACCTGACAGAATTATAATCACCCCAGTTACTTTGTTTAACATTTTCACCTAATGCAAATTTTATAAAGGGTTTAGCTTTATTGTAAATTAATTCTTCAGCATCGCCACCCCACTTCATTTTTATTATAGCTGATTGTCCTCCTATAGGATTAGCTGATCCATGAAGTAGCTGAGCACAAGTAACTCCCCCTGACAATTGTCGATATATATTTATATCATTTGGCCTAATCGCATCAGTCATTCTAACCTCAGCGGAATTATTTTGCCCACTTTCGTTAACACTTCTTAACCCAATATGAGAATGTTCATCAATAATTCCCGAAGTAAGGTGTTTATTTTGACCATTGATAATTTCAAAATCATATTTATTTTTAACTATATCAACTGCATCATTACCAACTGCAATAATTTTGCCATCTGCAATAGCGATTGAACTATTTTTAATTATACCAAAAGCTTCATTAGTCCAAAGTGTAAAGTTTTCAAAAATTATATTTCTAACTTTGGGCTTTTCAATCCAACCGTAAGCATTATTTGGGAACCATTTTTCACCCATTTCATTTAAAAATTTTACTTTATCAGTATCAATGAACTTTTTATTTGTGGCATCTTTTTTAGTATTTTTTTTAAGTTTTCCTTTTAATTTAATAACAAACGAAGTCCAATCACCATTCCCCAAACTCCCTTCTCCTTCAATTAACTCTTCTCCCGAACCGCTAAGTCGAACAATTTGGTTATTGTTATCATTATATTTTAGTGAAATTAAATTATTTTCAAAGTTAATTTCCACCTTAATGGTATCCTTTAAAAGCAATCTTCCTTTCATATTTTTATGTTCTCCATATATTTCTAAAGGCAACATTTCCCCATCAATTTTTAATAAATATTCTCCCCTATAGTCATATTTAGGTATTTCATTAATAATCTCTTTTTTACCAAGAGTCCAATTTTCTAAAATGGTTGAATTATTATCAAAAATTGGAACATCACAAATAATAAAATTTGCAACCATTCCGGGTTTCAAACTACCGTATTTATCGTCAATATTTAACATTTTTGCAGGTAAGGTTGTAATTGCTCTTAGTGCCCCTTCTTCAGACAAACCATGTTTTATGGCAGTTCTTATGTTTGGTAGAAAGTCATCAATGTTTTCAAGATTATTGGTTGTAAAAGCAAATTCAATATTTTTTGATTCTAAAATAGCTGGGTTAGCAGGTGCTAGCTCCCAATGTTTCATTTTAGCTAAGCTTAATTCTAAAGAATTATAATTATCATTTACATTATATTTTTTTGGAAAGTTTAATGGTAAAATATACATAGATTTATCTATATATTCAGAGTTTATGCTCATATATTCATCTCCAACTCCTTTTATTACAAAGGTCATTTTAAATTCATTTTTTAAATTAATTACATTTCTTATTGCATAATGATTATCTATCTCAAAAAATGCAGGTAATTTTAGGTTTTTATATAGTTCAATTAAACTAATATTAGAAATTAAATTATTGTGATTTGCCCAAAGAGCATCGTAAATAGCTTGTCTAATTAGAGCAATAGACCCCATGAAAGAACTGGGGTAAGATTGTCTAGATTGTCCCTTATTAAATGAATAGTGAGCAGTAGCTTTTGATTTAATTAAAGCCTTTTGAGGCTTAATACTAGACAAATTTACTATTGAAGATGTCCCCCTGACTATTCCATCATTTTGAAAGCTGAGTAAAACACCAAAACCATTTTTAATATAATTCTTTCTAACTGAATTATCAGGTGAAAAATAATTTGATGAATGATATTCGGGTTTTAATGATTCATTCCATGAAAATGGTCCTATGTTTTTACTTTCAATTTGAGGTTTAGGAGACCAGCTTGAAGAAGTTAATTTCTCACATCCATAATTTGTATGTGGATCAATAAAAGAAGCATATACATGAGCTCCATTGAGATTTTCAACAATTGCATATTCAGGAATGTCAACGGCAAGTCCAACATCAATAATTATATTGTCTTCAATCAAAATAATACCTCTTTTAATTATATTGTTTTCATTAACATGAATGTTTCCATTTATGAATGCATATGTTGGTTTATGTTTAGCTTTAATACCATTAAAAGGGAAGTTTTCTTGACTAAAGCTCAAGAAAAAAGTCGAAAAGAAAAAAAATAATGCTACAAAATTTTTCATCAAATTTAAATTTAATAATACAATTTAATATATTTATTAAAATACAATTTAAAAATTAAATAAATAAAACTTGAGTAAAGTTAATCAAATTAAATTTGTAAAAGAAAAGGCAGTATTAGTTGGAGCAATTACCAAGAATCAAAATGAGATTACATCAATCGAGAATATTGATGAACTTTCCTTTTTATCAATTACGGCAGGGGCAATTCCAAAAAAAAGATTTATCCAAAAATTAAACAAAATTAATCCAAGAACATTTATTGGTCCTGGAAAAATAAATGAAATATCAGAATATATAAATAAAAATAAAGTTGATTTAGTAATTTTTGATGATGAACTTTCGCCTTCTCAAATTAGGAATATAGAATTTATACTCAAGAATGTAAAAATTTTAGATAGAACAAATTTAATTTTAGACATATTCGCCTCAAGAGCGAGAACTTCTTATGCTACATCCCAAGTTCAACTTGCTCAATATCAGTATTTATTACCAAGATTAACAAGAATGTGGACACATCTCCAAAAACAAAAAGGTGGGATAGGTATGAAAGGTCCAGGTGAGACTGAAATAGAAACGGATAGAAGAGTTATAAGACAAAAAATATCACTGTTAAAGAACAAACTTAAAATTATAGATAAACAGCTAGTTAATCAAAGAAAGAATAGAGATGGGTTAATAAGAGTATCATTAGTCGGCTATACCAATGTTGGTAAGTCCTCAATTATGAATGCTTTAAGTAAGTCAAATTTTCTTTCTGAAGATAAACTATTTGCGACATTGGATACAACTGTGAGAAAAGTAGTAATTAACAGATTTCCGTTTTTATTGTCAGACACTGTAGGATTCATAAGAAAATTGCCAACAGAATTAATAGAATCATTTAAGTCTACCTTAGATGAGGCCAGAGAGGCGGATTGTATCATTCATGTAATAGATATTTCAAATAAAAATTTTCAAAAACAAATAGATTCTGTCAATAAAATTTTGAAAGATATTGGAATTATTGACAAGCCTATAATACTTGTATTTAATAAGATTGACATGTTTACCTATGAAAAAAAAAGTCCAGATGATTTACTGCCTTTAGAAAGAAAAAATTTATCTTTGAATGATTGGAAAAAAACATGGATGTCAAAAATGAACACTCAATGTATATTCATTTCAACATTTAAAAAAACAAATTGGGAGTATTTTAAATCTGAATTATATAATTTTTTAAAAAATATTCATAAAAAAAAATATCAATATAAATATAAAAATGATTAGAAAAATACTAGTATTATTAATTTTGTATTCAAGCAATATTTTTTCACAGAATTTTATGATTAAGGGAAAAGTTAGTGAGGTAAGCGGAGATGAAATTAAACCTTTGTTTGGAGCAAATATATATGTTATGAATTCATCAAAAGGAACTATTTCAGATTCAAATGGAAAATTCCAATTAGTCATTGAAAATTCTAAAGATTTTTATCTTATTGCAAGTTTTGTTGGATATTTTCCAGACACTATCAAAATTAGTAAAATTGAAAACGTTGAGTTTTTTTTAAAACCAATGCAGTTGATGGATGTGGATATTTTGAGTATGAAGAAATCTAATTTTAAATCTAAATTAGATGTAAAAAATTTAGAAGTAATAACAAATACGGAGTTGGAAAAAGCAGCATGTTGTAATTTATCACAATCATTTGAGACAAATCCATCAGTTGATGTTGTAGGAAGAGATGGTGTTTTAGGAACAAAAAAAGTTCAAATGCTTGGATTAGATGGAATATATACACAGATATTACTTGATAATAAACCACTAGTTAGAGGTTTATCTAATATTCTTGGTTTAAATTTCATTCCGGGTGCATGGATTGAATCTATCTCAATAGTAAAAGGCTCCGGTTCTGTTACTGAAGGATATGAATCTATTTCTGGTCAAATTAATGTCAAACTATTTAAACCAACTAATAAAAAGATTCTATTAAATAGTTATTTAAATCATTTCGGAGTTATTGAAAATAATTTAGTTTTTAGTAAAGTGATTAATAATAATTGGAATACTTCAGTTTTAGTTCATAGTTCTCTAAATAAGAATCCAGGAGATCAAAATAGAGACACTTTTATTGATATCCCAAAGAAAAATTTAAACACTTTTTTATTAAGTTTTGAGAGGCAGACAAAAAAAAGTAATTTTTATTTTGGATATAGAGGTGTGTCAGAGTTAAAAAAAACAGGGCAGATTAGAAGTTATAATCCTATGATTAGTAGATATAAAGTAAAATTTGATAATGATCAACAAGAGTTATTTTCAAAGTTAATTTTAAATTTTAAAAATAATAAGGTTTTAGAACTCAACATAAATTACATAAATGAGAATATTGTAAATAATTTTGGAGAAAATTTATATGACGCAAATCAAATGAGTGGTTACTTTAATTCTATTTATAATACAAATATATTTGATATGAGAAACGAATTAAGGGTTGGCGCAAGTTATTATTTAGATTCTTATGACGAATTTCTAGATAGAAATAATATAGATATAATAAATTTAAAGCGGACAGATCATATTTTTGGTGCTTTTACTGAAGTTCAAAGGTTTCAATTGTCTAATCTTAGTATTTTAATTGGTAATAGACTTGACTATTTTTTAATAAAAAGAGGAGATAAAGGCTTTAAATTTTCTCCAAGAATAAATTTAAAATACGATCATAATCAAAAATTAATATTTA
>CENP01006607.1_pt1 | contig 31604 bp, 33 predicted proteins | sample 361281 | NCBI WGS metagenome assembly CENP01 (sample SAMEA2591122, study PRJEB7988) | marine metagenome | biome: marine biome (ENVO:00000447); feature: deep chlorophyll maximum layer (ENVO:xxxxxxxx); material: saline water (ENVO:00002010), including plankton (ENVO:xxxxxxxx) | depth 70 m | reverse complement strand
TATTCTTTAAGGGCCATCATTATATCTTCGTAAAGATCTTCTATATGCTCAATACCAATGGATAAACGTACAAGATCTTCAGTAAGTCGCATTGATAGTTTCATATCGGTGGGGACGGATGCATGAGTCATTTCAAATGGCACACTCACCAGACTTTCCACACCTCCAAGACTCTCTGCAAGAGTAAATAATCTTAGATTAGATAAAAAATCATCGCGCTTTTGGACTGAACCACATCTCACGGAAATCATAGATCCGTATATTGGGACTCCTTCAGGGCTGAGCTGTTGTCTTTTTGCAAGGCTATGCTGAGGATGAGTTTCAAGACCAGGGTATATCACTTCATCAAAAATGCTGGACTGATGCAACCTTTGTGCTAATTCAAAAGCATTATCAGATTGTTTTTGAACTCTAAGTGCCATTGTCTTTGTGCTTCGAAGTAAGATCCAACAATCAAAAGGGCTTGGTATTGCACCTCCAGACTTCTGAATAAATTGGAGTTGCTCTGCCATATCAGCATCATTTGTGATTAATGCACCGGCAATGAGATCACTGTGGCCACCGATAAATTTGGTAGCACTATGCATGACCACATCTGCACCTAAACTCAAAGGTGTTTGCCCAAAAGGGCTCATAAATGTGTTATCTACTGCTAATTTTACGTTATTGACCTTACAAAGATTAGCTATTAGCAAGATATCTGATAATTCTAACAGTGGATTTGTGGGTGTTTCTATAAAAACTAATTTTGTATTAGGCCTGATAGCGGCTTCAATATTTTCTAAAGACCGTGTATCAACAAATTCAAATTCAAAGCCATGTCTAGCCAGCACTTTGACAGACATCCTATAGGTTCCTCCATAAACATTATGACCTATGATGATGTGGTCACCTGCACTAAAAGTTTGAAACAGAGTCGTTGTTGCTGCCATGCCACTTGCAAATGCAAAACAGTGATCACCACTTTCAAGAGAGGCAAGGTTTTTTTCTAAACGCGTTCGAGTAGGGTTCCCGCCTCGAGAATAATCATAACCTTTATCATTGCCAACTGCATGCTGTTCATAGGTAGACGTAAGGTGAATTGGTGCAACAACAGCACCTGTCTCTTGATCTGGCTCATTACCAATATGAATTGCTCGAGTTTGAAAATTATCTTTTTTGCTCATATTAGACTTGTGTATATCCTTTATTTAGATAGCTTTGTAGTTTTTTGAATTTAATTTGAAGCTCTTTACCATCGGGACCTCGAACGAGAATTTTTTCATTTCGGCCGCGTTTTTGTTCTACTTGCACGGGTGTTCTTACTTGCTGAGGTTGGTTTGAACCCTGAGGCCTTGATTGACCCTGAAAACCCATACCCGTAGTGTCTTGGTGTGATGTTTTAACATTACGCAATGACTGGCCTCTACTTTCCTGGGGTTGTTCCATCCCCTGCAATTGAGTCCTGAATAATCTTTGTACCGTAACAGAATTCATATCCGCCATCATCTCCTGAAACATTTTGAAACCCTCTGATTTATATTCTAAAAGAGGGTTCTTTTGGCCATAAGCTCTAAGGTTGATCCCTTCGCGCAACTGATCCATTGCATAAAGATGATCTTTCCATTTTTCATCAATAGTCCGAAGTATGACAAAACGCTCAAACTCACGAATGACCTCATCTGGGACAAGCGACTGCCTTGCTTTGTATACCGCCTTCGCTTGGTCTAAAACCCATTCAATGATATCTTCAGCATTTACATCATCCTCAGTGATATCTTGTTGAATCTTATCTAAATTAACATCGACCATTAAATGAGAAGAAAAACGCTGTTTTAAATGATCCCAGTCCCATGAGTGAATGTCATTCTCAGCTTGCATCTCAATTTCATCTAGTACAAAATCATCTAGAATTTGTAAGACAGACTCTTGCATATTCTCTCCTGCAAGAGCTTGGTTTCTAATATCGTAAACCACCTGCCGCTGCTGATTCATGACATCATCATATTCAAGAAGATGTTTACGAATTCCAAAATTTCTTACCTCAACTTTTTTTTGCGCATTCGATATAGCCCTTGTTACCATTCCTGCTGAAATGACCTCACCTTCTTCGATGCCCATTCGGTCCATTATTCCTGCAACCTTATCTGAACTAAAAAGCCTCATAAGATCATCTTCTAAAGATAGATAGAACCTTGAAGAGCCGGAGTCACCTTGACGGCCACTTCTCCCACGTAACTGAAGATCTATTCGCCTCGATTCATGTCTCTCTGTCCCGATGATATGAAGTCCTCCTAACTCTTTGATACCTTCTCCCAACTTAATATCGGTACCCCGACCAGCCATATTAGTTGCAATTGTTACAGCGCCTTGTTGCCCAGCACGGGTAACCACTTCTGCTTCGCTCTTATGCTGTTTTGCATTAAGGACATTATGAGGAATATTATTTCGCTTTAACATACGAGCGAGAAGTTCAGAAACCTCAACAGATACTGTACCGACCAAAACAGGTTGACCTTTTTTATGGCAGTCTGTGATCTCTTCAATAGCTGCATTATATTTTTCACGTTTTGTCTTATATACAAGATCGTCCCTATCATCTCTAGAAATAGATCTGTGAGTAGGAATTACAGTCACATCTAGGCCATATATCGAGCCTAACTCTTCCGCCTCAGTTTCAGCTGTCCCGGTCATTCCTGATAACTTATCATATAGACGAAAATAATTTTGAATAGTAATAGTAGCTAAGGTTTGAGTTTCCCTTTCAATACGAACATTTTCTTTCGCTTCAAGGGCTTGGTGAAGTCCATCGGAGTATCTCCTACCGGGGAGGACTCTTCCTGTAAACTCATCAACGATCATCACCTTACCTTCTTGCATGACATACTCTACGTCTTTTTCATAAAGCGTATAAGCTTTGAGTAGTTGATTAAAATTATGAATGGTTCCACTACGCTCAGCATGTAACTGGTGCGCTTTTTCCTTTTTTGCTTCTTTCTCTTGAGAGCCTAGATCTTCACGCTCGTCAATTTCTGTTAACAATTCTCCGAGGTCTGGAATGACAAAAGCATCTGGGTTGTCTGGCGCTAAAAGGTTTCGGCCCTTTTCAGTAATGTCCATCGAGTGGCTTTTTTCATCAACAGCGAAATAAAGATCATCATCCACTTCATGCATTTTTTTATCACGTGTGTAGATCGACTCAATATCTTGAGCAAGTTTGAGCATGCCTGGTTCTTGGAAGATCTTCATTGCTTGACGATTTTTAGGCATCCCTCTCTGAGCTTGGAGCAGTTTTAGTCCCGCATTATCTTCATCACCATCATCAATGTATTTTTGTGCTTCACGTACAAGGTCTGATACTAATGATGACTGCTTTTTAACCAATCCCTGAACCCCTGGCTTTAGTGTAGTAAATGTCTCATCTACAGGTGCATCTACTGCGCCTGAAATAATAAGCGGGGTCCTAGCCTCATCAATTAAAACACTATCAACTTCATCAACCACAGCAAATGCATGACCTCGCTGAACTTTCTCATCTTTCTGCAAAGCCATATTATCCCTTAAATAATCAAAGCCAAACTCATTATTTGTTCCGTAAGTAATATCTCTATCATACATTTCACGGCGCTTGACATTATCCATTGAGTTTAAGATAAACCCTACTGTCAGTCCCAAGCGCTTATATACCTCGCCCATCCATTCTGCATCTCTTTGGGCGAGATAATCATTAACTGTGATAACATGGACTCCTCTACCAGTCAGCGCATTAAGATATATCGGCATTGTGGCAACAAGTGTCTTACCTTCTCCAGTCTTCATTTCTGATACTTTTCCATTATGTAATGTAATAGCACCTAGTAGCTGAACGTCGTAAGGAATCATTTCCCAAGATGTTTCTTGACCTGAAACACGCCAAGATGAACCAGACATCCTACGGCAGGTTTCTTTGACCATGGCAAATGCCTCTTCCATAATTAAACTTAGAGCACCCTGCTCAGCTTTTAATATTTGATCAGCACGTTGTTTCTTATCCATCTCATCCGACAAGGAACTCTCCTTTTCATGCCTTGCATTCATCACAAATTCTTTAAGTTCATTTGTCCTAGCAATTAATTCTTCATCTGTCTTTGTGGAAAGAGATTCATAAAGTTGATTGATGCGTGAAACTGTTGGTGCTAGTTTTTTGATCTCGCGATCGGATTTTGTGCCAAATAACCTAGATAGAACCATGGGTGTACCTAATTACTCTCTTCTTTTTGATAATCTTTGTAAACTGCATCCAATATACCATTTATAAATCCTGGGCTCTCATCAGTGCTGTAAATCTTAGATATCTCTACCATTTCGCTTATAGAAACCTTCGGTGGAATGTCCTCGAGGAAGAATATCTCACATATGCCCATTCTGAGTAAAAGTCTATCTATTTGCGCAACACGATCGAATTCCCAGTTCTGCAAATGTGATGTTATCACCTTATCAGCTAATTTTACATTTTCTATGACAGAATAAAAAAGAAGTTCAATAAACTCTAGATTTGTTTCTCTATCAGGATTTGAATCTAAGATACGCCTAAGAACTAAATCAGGTTTATCATCTGAGAATTGGTTAGCAAATAATGCTTCTAGGACACTTTCACGAGCAACTCTTCTAGGATGCACACTAGGCATTGTCACGCTTTCCCATAACATTTTTCTTTGGTAGATATACATTTTTTAATTTAGCCACATCTAACATCCTTTTCTCTGCGACTTTAGAAGCTGCGGTATGGGTTGTGACATTATCAGTTTCAGCCCTTTTGTAAATCTCTGTCAGTGTATCAAATATTCCTTCTTCTGCCTGACGAAAAGCGCGTTCGCGATTGTAACCCTCTATCTCATTTGCGCAGTTGATAAGCCCACCTGCATTAATTGCATAATCAGGAGCATATAGGATTCCTCTATCTTTTATCATTTCTGCATGCTCATCTTCTTTTTTTAATTGATTATTTGCAGCACCAGCAATAATGGAGCATTTGAGTTTTGGAATAGTCTTTTCATTTAGCGTTGCTCCAAGAGCACAAGGAGCATATATGTCAATATCTGCATCATATAATTCATCCATTTGAATGACCTTAGCACCAAATTCTTCTACAACTCGTTTTATAGATACATTATCAATATCTGTAACAAGCAACTCTGCACCTTCTCTATTTAAATAACGGCATAGGTGATAGCCAACATGTCCCAATCCTTGGACTCCAACCTTTAATCCAGATAAAGAATCTTTACCAAGTTGTTTTTTCACGGTCGCCTTGATACCAGAGCAAGTTCCCAACGCAGTCACGGGAGATGGATCACCGCTACCACCAAGAGCTCTGGAGATTCCTGTCACATAACGCGTTTCTGTTCGAACCCACTCCATATCTTTAACACTAGTACCAACATCTTCCGCAGTGATATATCTTCCAGCAAGTCCCTGCACAAATCTCCCAAATGATCTAAAAAGTATCTCATTCTTTTCTGTTTTTGAATCTCCAATTATCACAGCTTTTCCACCCCCAAGATTAAGACCTGCAATGGCAGCTTTATAACTCATACCTCTAGATAAACGAAGAACATCTTTCAATGCATCCTCATCACTAATATAATTCCACATTCGACAGCCACCAAGGGCAGGGCCAATAGTGGTATTATGAATCGCTATGATAGCTCTTAAACCCGTATCTTTATCTTGGCAGAAGACCACTTCTTCATGTCCTCGACTACCCATACTTTCAAAAATAGATAACATTATAGCTGCTTATGAACCTTTAATCACTGGCGTTATCCATCCAAATGGATCGTCAATCTCTTGACGCTGGATTGTTGATAATAATTCCTTACACTTACCTGCTATAGGACCTAGTTGGTTCTTATTAATTTCGTAAACCTCATTATTATATGTTATCTTTCCGACTGGGGTTACTACAACCGCAGTCCCTGTGCAAAACACTTCGTCTGCCTCTATGAGGTCATTAATGGTTACGTTGGTTTCAAAAACTTTAAGTTTTAGTAATTCAGATGCTATTTTACATACAGAGTCTCGAGTTACTCCATCTAGGATAGAACCACTTAATTTTGGAGTTTTGACAATTCCATCTTTTACAATAAATAAATTTGCAGAACCAAGTTCTTCAATCTGATTCTCATTATTTGAATCAAGGTAGATTACCTCATCAAATCCTTCCTTTTTTGCCATTGTAAGTGGGTAAAGTGATGCTGAATAATTTCCAATTGCTTTCGCATTACCAATCCCTCTTGGAGCTGCACGATGATAATCAGTTTCTACCTTAAGATTAAGCGGCCTGACCCCAGCTTTAAAATAAGAGCCAACAGGTGAAAGGAATACCATGAAAGTATACTCTGATACAGCTCTCACTCCTAATGCTGGAGCTGTACCCCATACAATAGGCCTTATATACATACTACCTTTGCCATAGGGTGGTACATAATCAAAATTATCCTTTAAGGTAGCAACAACAGCATTTTTTAAAAACTCAGGATTCATTTCTGGAATACATAACCTTTTGGTAGACCATGCCATTCTCTTTGCATTACGATCAATTCTAAAAAGAACAATATTATTCTTTGATGTATGAAAAGCCTTGGTTCCCTCAAAAACGCCTTGACCATAATTCAATACCCCTGCTGCTGGAGATAACTCAATATTGCCATATGGCACCAACGAGCCGCCAGACCATTTGCCATCGATAGAACAGGTTGCCTTGAACATACTGCGGGTTTCTATCACATCAAAACCAAGCTCTTCCCATTTAATATTTACTTTTTTCAGACTCATTTGAGTAGAGTCCTTCCTATAACTAGTCTTTGTATCTCAGAGGTTCCTTCATATATCTCTGTGATCTTAGCATCTCGCATTAATCTCTCTACGCCATATTCCTGCATGTATCCATAACCACCATGTATTTGTACACAGTCTGTTGCCGCTTTCATAGCGGTAGATGAGGCAAACAATTTTGCCATAGAGCTCTCTTTAATATATTCTTTACCTTGATCTTTCAAATGAGCTGCTTGCCATACAAGTAACCTAGAACCATCTACGTTTGTTGCAATATCAGCTATTTTATTTTGAATGGCACCAAACTGACTAATTGACTTACCAAATTGTTGTCGCTCTTTTGCATATGTAACAGATTTTTCTAAAGCGGAACGAGCTAATCCTAATGCCTGTGCTGCAATGCCAATACGTCCACCTCCAAGAGCTTTCATCGCAATTGAAAACCCTTGTCCCTCATCCCCTATTCGATTCTTATCTGGAATCCTACAATTCTCAAAATAGATCTCGCACGTATCTGATGCTCGAATACCAAGTTTGTCTTCTTTCTTACCTATACTAAGTCCAGGCGCACCCTTTTCAATTATAAATGCAGAAACTCCCTTAGCTCCAGCATCCTTATTCGTTAAACAGAAAAAAATAACTATATCACTATTTTGGCCACTAGTTACCCAATTTTTAGTACCATTTATAATATAATCATTTCCATCTTTTTCTGCATAAGTTCTCATGTTGCTAGCATCAGACCCTGATTGAGGTTCACTGAGACTATATGCGCCTAATTTATTACCGGTTGCAAGTGGTTTTAGGAATTCATTTTTCTGTTCAACATTTCCGTTATCTAAAAGCACCTGACATACCAATGAATTATTTACAGACATTATTGTTGAAGTCGCAAGCTCTACTGCTGCTATCTCTTCAATGGCAATCACATAAGATAGAGTATCAAAACCTGAGCCACCCCACTCTTCAGGCACCATCATACCCATGAATCCAAGCTCACCCATTTTCTTAATCTGTTCTCTAGGAAATTCAGAATTCTCATCTCGAGATATAACGCCCGGGAGTAGATGCTTTTCAGCAAAATCCTTGGCTGTCTCTTTAATTAATTCCTGTTCTGTCGATAGGGTAAGATCAATCATATCTTTCAATAATTATAGCAGAAGCTTCACCACCACCTATGCATAGTGAGGCTAACCCTTTCTTTGCATTTTGGCGAGTCATGGCATTAATAAGAGTTGTAAGGATTCTTGCACCAGAAGCACCAATCGGATGTCCAAGTGCAATAGCACCCCCGTAGATATTTACTTTATCATGTTTAATTTTAAAATCATCCATTGCAGCCATCGTCACAACAGAAAAAGCTTCATTTATCTCCCAGAGGTCAATGTCATCAGGTTTTAAATTAGTTTTCAATAGTACTTTGTTTATAGCTTTTCCAGGAGCAGTGGTAAACCACTCTGGTTGATGGGATGCTGAAGCTTGTCCTATAATACTAACTAAAATATCTAGACCAAGATGTTTGGCATTTTCTTCACTGGTTATTAATAAAGCAGCGGCTCCATCATTTAATTTTGAAGCATTTGCTGCTGTTATGGTTCCACCCTCTTCAAATGCGGGTCTTAATTTTGGAATTTTATCAAACCTTGCCCTAGTAGGTTCTTCATCTTGGTCTACGAGTAATGGACCTCCCTTTCTTTGCGGCATCTCAATTGGTACAATTTCTGTTTTAAATATTCCATCAGAAGTAGCTGCCTTCGCACGGTTATAGGACTCTATCGCATATTCATCCTGCGATTTCCGTGTATAGCCTCTATCTTTGGCTAAAGTCTCTGCACAATTACCCATATGTTTATCATTGTATACGTCCCAGAGACCGTCATGTATCATGCTATCAATGACCTGGCCATGGCCTAGTTTCTGACCCACCCTCGCATTATTGAGAAGGTATGGGGCATTTGACATACTCTCCATACCACCAGCAACAACCATATGAGCATCACCACATCTTATTGCTTGATCAGCCAGCATAACAGCTTTAAGGCCTGAGCCGCACATTTTATTAATTGTTAAAGATTCAACAGATTCAGGACATCCACTTTTCAAGGTTGCTTGCCTTGCTGGTGCTTGACCTTGTCCAGCAGAAAGGACATTGCCCAGTATAACCTCATTTATTGATTCAGCATGAATACTTGTATGGTTCAGAATCTCTTTAATACAAGCAGACGCCAGGTCAGAAGCTGATAACGATGATAAGTGACCTTGGAATGCTCCTATAGGAGTGCGTTTTGCCGAAACAATGACTGATCTCCGTTGCATTATTTTCCTTTATAAAGCATTTATAAGATAGATTGCAAATTACAGAATAATTTGAAAGTATCTTGGGAATTTGATAAACAAACTTAGATGCATGAGGTAACTATAATGATCTAATTTTGATCATAGGCTTCAATTATTTTCATAACCAAAGGATGACGCACAACATCCTTTTTTCCAAGGGTTACAATACCAATACCTTGAACATTATTTAATAATTCACTAGCTTGCAAAAGTCCCGAGTCTGATCGGTTTTGTAAGTCTATTTGGGTTACATCTCCAGTAATGATGGCTTTAGAACCTATTCCAAGCCTTGTAAGGAACATTTTCATTTGTAGTGCGGTCGCATTCTGCGCTTCATCTAATATCATATAGGCACTATCCAGCGTACGTCCCCTCATATATGCAAGAGGGACTACTTCTATTACTTTACGCTCCAACAATTGCGCTAATTGGTTTTCTGCATAAAGGATGTGAAGCGAATCATATAGAGGTGCTAGATAGGGATCGACCTTGTCTTTTAGGTCACCTGGTAGAAAACCGAGACTCTCACCAGCCTCTACTGCAGGTCTACATAAAATAATTCGATCTACTCTATGAGACTCTAAAGCTGCGACAGCAAATGCAACAGACAGGAAAGTCTTGCCTGTTCCAGCAGGACCAATACTAAAAACAACATCGTTATTGTTCAACATTTCAACATAACGATTTTGTCCTTCTGTTTTAGCACTGATAGCACCCTTTCTCCCATAATGTATTACATGTTCCGGTACGGTGTTAGTTTTATCCATACCATTCACATTTGCTTTTATAAGGGTTATTAGTTTCTGCACGTCCTTAACGGTGAGACTACCTTTTCCAGTAAAGGTTTGCATCATTTCATGCAGAACCTCCTGTACTTGCAAAATAGCCTGTTGATCACCTTGGATCTTGATTTCTTCACCTCTTACAATAATTGTTGCCGGGATAGCCTTTTCAATTAATTTTATATGTGAATCACCTACTCCAAGAAGTGCTGTAGGCTCTATTGTTTTTAACTCAAGTATCTTTTCCAATGTTCTCTGTAGCCTGTAATTTCATAGGATAAAATTTAAGGATTATTATCATTTTATACTTCAATCAAAAATTGCATATATATATACTTTTACTACTTTTTGGTTATGGATGTATAGGTCCAGATTTACAACTAGAACCAAGTAAGCAAAACGTTGATTATTTGATAGAGCAAGGCCAAATACTATGGGAACAGCGTACTGATAAAGTCGCTATGGATAAAGGAGCTCACTTTATCAGTCTAGCTCATGAACAGCGCCCTGAAGACTTTAAGATCTCTGTGCTCATGGGAAAGATAAATTATCATAAAGCATATTTTATGACATCAGACAAAGGTCAAAAGGATTCCTTATTTCTCAGAGGGAGTATAATATGTAAAAATGCGGTAATAAATCATCCTGACTTTATAAAGATCCACAATAACGCAGAAGGGGACAGTACATTTAAGTTGCTATCAGCAATTGCAGAAGCGCCAAAATCTGTGGTCCCAGGACTTTATTGGTGGGCAGTAAACCTTTCATACCACCTAATCAACAAACCAGCACTGTCTAGGATTAATCAACGTGAATTGATGGAAATCATAATGCACCGCGTGCTTGCCTTGGAACCAGGGTTTGACTTTAGTGGTCCTTACAGATTTTTTGGTTTATTATATACTAGAATACCAGGTGTGGAAATATCTCAATCCGAAACATATTTCAACCAGGCTTTAGGAGCAAATCCTGAATACTTTGGGAATAGTGTGGTAATGGCTGAGTTTTATCATCAAAAAGCAGGCAATCGAGAGAATTTCCATCAAATTTTGGAGAAAGTTATAAATTCTGACCTATTAGATCATCCCGAGCTCATGATAGAAAATTTCTTTTTTCAACAAAAGGCTCAGGCACTAATTGAAATTGAATCTTCGCTTTTTGAATAATCTATTGGGCCAAAAAACAGTACCTATATTTGTTTTTAGGCAAGTTGTTCAATAACTTCGGATTAAGCCGATATGGGAGTCAATTATGAATTTAGATTACTTAATTAAAGAATTTATGGCTAAAGAATTGATTACTTTCCAACTAGACACACCTATAGAAGCAGCCATGGAGTCCTTTTTAACTAATAAAATCTCTGGAGCACCTGTCTTGGATAAACAAGGAAATCTCGTAGGCGTTCTATCAGAAAAGGATTGCATGAAGACCCTTTTCGAAGCTACTTACTACAATAATCTTGGAGGCTTTGTTAATGAATATATGTCCACTGATCTGAAAACCATTAATATTCATGATACTCTTTCAAATGTCGCTGACCAATTTATAAAGTCTAGATTTAGAAGGTTTCCAGTTGTTGAAGGGGAAAAGTTAGTAGGCCAGATCAGCAGAAGAGATGTGCTACGGGCAATTGTTAAACTTTCAAATGAGGAGTAGTTAGCATAATGAGATTATTATCACTTTTGCTTATAATGGGTTTTATTGGCGCTGATGATTCGAGCGCTCTTTCAAAAGCATCTGCAGCCTTAAATGCAGGATTGTTTGAAGACGCTCTTAAGCATATATCAGTTGCACAAAAAGAGGATCCAAAAAATGCTGAAATGCATCGTATGAAAGCTTTTTTGCATGAGGCACTAGATGATCCAAAAAATGCTTTAGAATCTTGGAAAGCATGCCTTAAACACTCCAAAGATAAAAATATACGTCGTGAAGCAAAAATTCATATTAAAAATTTGATGGAAGAAATGTGATCAAAAAAATTAATCTCGTATTTTTTTTTATTCTACTTTTATCATGTTGGAATAATTCACTTGGCCCTGCTGTAAACTCAAAATATAATTTTAAGGAAGTAGGAATACTTGAGATTGACGATATTAATGATCACTCCAGTTTATCAGGGTCAGGAGAAATGGTTCTATCCAGCCTAACCTATAATTTTTTAAAGTATGGTTATAATGTAAATATCTCTGATAGTGAAAACTCAACTATTACACTGGGGGCTGGTTCGAAAGTTCTTCTTTTATCATGCGTTATAACTGAATTCAGCGATTCAAAAATGATAGTGGTACCTTTTCGTCATGAAGACAAAGGATATACTAAAACTGTTGTGACCCAGTCATCAAAAGAGGACGAAGAAGAAAAGTCAGAACCAAGTCAATCACAAACTTCAACTACTACCACGCATGCTGGCAAGGTAAAAGAAGGAGAAAGAATTACTTATACTCAAAGCAGGGTAGGTGTTATTCTTAAGATGACAGTTAAAAATACTGGAGATCTTGTTTGGTCTAATTCTTATTGGTACAGCGGTCTAGAAATTCAGCGCACAATTGAATCCTGTGTAAAAACTGGGGTTTCTCAGATCAATAAATTATTTTAGGGATGCTTCAGACGGTCATTAAACTATTAATATCATCTGGAGTTATAGTTCTTGTATCGGAGATAGCGAAAAAGAATACATATCTTGGAGGCCTTATAGCCTCTATACCTTTAGTATCGGTATTATCAATGGTATGGCTTTACATAGATACTAAAGATATTGAAAGCGTAAGGAATCTTTCAAATAGCATACTCTGGATGGTTATTCCCTCAATCTCATTATTCATTTCTTTACCAATACTTTTAAGATCAGGTATTGGTTTTTATTTGAGTATATTTCTATCAACTATCATTACCATCGGATGTTATGGTGTGACAATATTATTGCTTTCCCGATTCGGAATTGAACTTTAGACCAGTTTTAATAATTGACAAGATAGATACCCAATGAACGAATCGATTACATTCATACCTTTTTCAAGGTTAGTCATTATTTTTATTCCGGTTGTAATTGTAACAGTAATTCTTCATAATTGGTCTTTAGGATGGAAAAACACCTCCTATGCATTTGGTAGAATGTTGATACAATTATTACTAATAGGATATTTTTTATCTTATATATTTTTATCTAATAATTCCTTTTTTATTATAACAATCCTTTCTGTTATGGTTTTTGCCGCAAGTTGGATCTCATTGCGGACTATAATCGACAAACGGATTGAGTTATTTAAATCATCTCTTGTAGCGATTTTATGCGGAGGAGGAATAGTATTATTTTTAGTGACACAATTCGTCTTAGAACTAGAACCATGGTATCTGCCAAGGTACATGGTCCCCCTTGCAGGAATGATATTTGCTAGCTCGATGAATGGTATTAGCCTGGCGGGTGAACGTTTAAAAGCCGAGACAGAAAGGAATGTCACCTATGATAATGCTCGAGGTATTGCTCTAAAAGCAGCCTTAATACCTATTACAAATTCTTTATTCGCAGTGGGTCTAGTTTCTCTTCCAGGTATGATGACAGGACAAATACTATCTGGTATCTCACCTATAGTGGCAGTTAGATATCAGATTATGGTCATGTGTATGTTATTTAGTGCAGTTGGTCTATCTTCTTATTTGTTTTTAATCTTAATTCAATCGAAAATAAAATTATAATAAAATCAACTAAGATTTGGGTCTGTTAATTTTGAGTCCTAATTCTTGTACTTGAGCCTCACTTACTGAATTTGGACTTTGATCCATCAAGGAAGTTGCTGATGTTGTTTTAGGAAACGCTATGACATCCCTAATATTTTCAGTACCCGCAAGTAACATTACAAGTCTATCAAATCCAAATGCTATCCCGCCATGTGGTGGTGCGCCGTAAGTAAGGGCTTCAACTAAAAATCCAAATTTTTCTACAGCTTCTTCATGGCTGAGTCCAAGTAAAGAAAATACTTTTTCCTGAATTTTTGGTGAGTGTATCCTAATTGAACCACCTGCAATTTCATATCCATTCATTGTCAAATCATACCCTCGGCTTAATGCATTAGAAGGGTCAGTTCCGATTAGTTCTATATCCTCTTCTCGTGGGGCTGTAAAAGGATGATGCATCGCTATAAAACGGTCTGAATCATGATCATAGTCAAACATGGGAAACTCTGTTATCCAAACAGGTTTAAATTCATTTTTATTAGCTAGGTCTTCTTTTACAGCTATTTTTTTTCGTAATTGACCTAGAGCATTTAATACGATCGATGAGTCATCCCCAACCATAAAAAGAATATCGCCATCATCTATATCCAATTTATTTTGAATTGAACCTTGAAGTTCTTCTGAAAAGAATTTACTGATACCACCTTCAAAATTATTATTTTGAAATTTCATCCATGCCAATCCCTTGGCTTTATATTTTTTAACAAACTCTGTTAGTTCATCAATGATCTTCCTTGAATAATGCGCTCCTCCTTTACAAACTATTCCTTTTACTCTTTCAACTGATTTAAATGCATTGAAGTCAGATGCATCAGTGAAACCTTTTAGATCTATAAGCTCCATCTGATATCTTAGATCAGGTTTATCTGAGCCATATAACTCCATTGCTTTTTTATATGTTAACCTAGGAAAGGGATTCAGAAGTTCTACATCTTTAACCTTTTTAAAGATATGGCGAGTCAAATTCTCCATATTTGAAAAAACATCTTCTTCATCGATAAAGGACATCTCAATATCAATCTGAGTGAATTCAGGCTGACGGTCTGCTCTAAGATCTTCATCTCTAAAACATTTTACAATTTGAAAATAGCGATCATAGCCAGAGATCATTAATATCTGTTTATATATCTGCGGGGACTGTGGTAGTGCATAAAATTGTCCTTGATGAATTCTACTGGGTACAAGGTAGTCTCTTGCTCCTTCAGGTGTCGACTTCATCAATACTGGTGTCTCTATTTCAAGAAAGTTATTATCGGAAAGAAATGATCTTGTAGCTTGATAAGTTTTATGACGAGTAATGATATTATGTTGGAGGGCGTCCATCCTGAGTTCTAAATAGCGGTACTTAAGTCTCAAATCTTCCTCTGCACTATCTCTATCATTAATTACAAAAGGTAATGGTGCCGCTTCATTCAACATAAAGTAATCTGAAACAAGTACCTCCACTTCTCCAGTTGTTAAATTTGGATTGACTGCCGATGATGACCGTTCTCTGACTATCCCAGTTATAGATAAAACATCTTCCATGGATAACTTTTTAACTAATTCAAAGTCACCGCTAAAGGAATCTGCATCAAATACGATTTGTGTTTTACCAAACCTATCCCTCAGGTCAACAAAAACTACCTGCCCATGCAATCTTACAGTATTGACCCATCCATTAAGATTAACAACTTCATCAATTCTAGATCTGCGAAGCTCGCCGCAATTATGTGTTCGTTTAAACATGTCTACCTTAATAAATATATAAAAAAACCGCTCATAAGTTACGAGCGGTTATTAAAATCAAGTTGGAATTATTGATTATCTTTTTGATACCCTCAGGCGGTTCATAGCTCTCATTATAGACACCTCTACTCTATCAGTATTAAAATCAGGATCTCTTTCTAATTTTCGCTTCTTTGCTCTTTCAAGAGACTTCTGTGAACGATCTGAATCTATAGCATTTGATGGTTCTATAGATTCAACTAAAAGTTTCACTGAATTATCTATGATCTCGGCAAATCCTCCACCCGTCGCAAAATATTCATCTTTTCCATCTTGCGATATCTTTATTTCACCAACTGTTAATGCGAGTATTCCCTGTCTATGATTATTCATAACCCCAAATGCCCCATCCATACCTGGACAACGTAAATACGTTACCTGGCCCAGTTTAAGCTCTCTGATAGGAGTGACAATATCTAGGTTAAATGAACTCATTATGCAGCAGACTTCTTATGCTTCTCAACAGCTTCATCTATGGTTCCTACATATGCAAATGCATTTTCAGGAAGTTCATCGACCTCACCTTTTAATATAGCATCAAATCCAGATACAGTATCTTCTAGACTGACATATCTACCAGGCGTCCCAGTGAATTGTTCTGCAACAAAAAATGGCTGTGACATAAATTTCTGGATCTTCCTTGCTCTTGATACTGTTAGTTTATCATCGTCCGATAATTCATCCATACCAAGAATCGCGATAATGTCTTGCAGGTCTTTATATTGTTGCAATACAGACTGTACATTTCTAGCAACATTATAATGATGGTCACCAATAACCCTAGGGTCTAAGATTCTGGAGGTAGATGCTAATGGGTCCACAGCAGGGTAGATACCGAGCTCTGCAATTTTACGTTCAAGAACACTTGTTGCATCCAAATGAGCAAATGCAGTTGCAGGTGCAGGATCAGTAAGGTCATCTGCTGGAACATAAACTGCTTGAACTGATGTAATAGAGCCTTTTTTTGTAGATGTTATACGCTCTTGAAGATCTCCCATCTCAGTTGATAACGTTGGCTGATAACCTACTGCTGAAGGCATACGACCTAATAGCGCAGAAACCTCAGAACCAGCTTGTGTGAAACGAAATATATTATCAATGAATAAAAGAACATCCCTACCTTCATCATCACGAAAAAATTCAGCCATCGCTAAACCACTAAGTGCTACACGCAAGCGAGCTCCTGGCGGTTCATTCATTTGACCAAAAACCATCGTTGTTTTATCGATCACTCCTGACTCTGTCATTTCATTATATAGGTCATTACCCTCGCGTGTTCTTTCACCAACACCTGCGAATACTGAATAACCACCGTGTTCTGTAGCAATATTCCGGATTAACTCTTGAATCAAAACTGTTTTCCCTACACCAGCACCTCCAAAGAGCCCTGTTTTCCCACCTCTGGTATATGGCTCCATTAGATCAACTACTTTAATCCCTGTAATAAGAATTTCAGTTGAAGTAGCTAGATCTTCATGTTTTGGCGCAGGGCGATGAATGGGGTTTCTTTTTTCAGTTTCACAATCACCCTTTTGATCTATGGTATTACCTAGCACATCAAAAAGACGCCCTAATGTTTTTTCACCAACAGGAACTGATATAGGTCCCCCAGTATCTTCAACTTTATGACCACGAACTAATCCATCTGTAGAATCCATTGCAACTGTACGGACCACTGCGTCTCCAAGATGCTGAGCGACCTCAAGAACTAGGGTCCCTTCTTCACCTCGGTCAACTGTTAATGCATTATAAATATCTGGGAGGTGCCCATCTTCGAAAACAACATCGACCACCGCACCCATTACCTGTGAGATTTTTCCATTTTTTGACATAAAATGATGTCCTTTTTTTAACCTAAGGCTTCAGCACCACCAACGATCTCTAACATTTCTGTTGTAATCGCTGCCTGACGCGCCTTATTGAATTGTAAAGTAAGATCTTTTATCATATCCTGTGCATTTGATGTTGCATTTTCCATGGATAACATGCGAGCAGCCTGTTCACTTGCATAGGACTCGAGCAAATATTTCCACATCTGAACATTAAGATGTCTTGGAATCAAGGTATCTACCAGTTCTTCTTTTGAAGGTTCATATAACCTGTCTGTGGGTTGACTTTCATCTGTTTCATAAGCTAAGGGAAGTAGAGTCTCTGACTTCACTTCTTGTTGCGCAACATTTACAAAATAATTATATACAACATGTATCTCATCCACTATTCCACTTTTAAAGTGGTCAATAGCGCTCCGACCTATCATCATGGCATTCTCAAATTCCATTTCTGCCCAAAAATCCACATGGCTTTCTATAATATTATAATTTCTATAAGTAAAGTAATCACGTGCTTTCTTACCAATACAAAAAATATCAACCTGATCCTTCCCAAACTCATCAATTTCTTTTTGGGCAATTTTAAGTAGATTAGTGTTAAATGCACCCGCAAGTCCTCTATCAGCACAGACAACAATATAGGCTTTCCTTTTTATTTCCCTTATATACAAAAGAGGCAGTCTACCTCTATCAACATCTGGTAACAGGTGTTGGATAACTTCCGAAACAGAGTCACTATAGGGACGAGCTTGCTCCATACGTTCTTGGGCTTTGCGCATCTTTGCAGCTGCAACCATTTTCATTGCTTTGGTTACTTTCTGGATACTCTTAACTGATTTTATCCTGTCCCTTATATCCTTTAGATTAGCCATAAGGGATTAAGCGTTAAAACCTGCTTTATAATCTTTGAAACCTTTTTCAAGATTTTCTGCTGTTTCATCACTAATTGCACCTTCACTCACTATGGAAGAAAGACTATCTGCAGCATTTGCCTCTAAATATTCAAAAAGACCGTATTCGAAATCTGAAATTTGTGCTACAGGTATATCATCTAAATACCCTTTGGAAGCTCCAAAAATTATAGCCACTTGTTTTTCCACATCCATTGGTACATATTGATTCTGCTTCAATATTTCCACCATCCTCTCTCCACGTGTCAATTGAGCGAGTGTTGCTTCGTCAAGATCTGATCCAAATTTTGCAAATGCCTCTAATTCTCGATACTGAGCTAAATCTAATCTAAGGGTCCCTGCAACAGATTTCATTGCCTTGATCTGTGCATTTCCGCCTACTCTAGATACAGAAAGACCTACATCAATAGCCGGTCTGATACCTGAATTAAATAGATTGGTTTCTAAATAGATCTGGCCATCTGTAATTGATATCACATTAGTTGGAATATAGGCAGAAACATCACCTTCCTGCGTTTCAATAATTGGCAATGCAGTTAGAGAACCTCCACCAAGTTCTTCAGATAATTTTGAGGCACGTTCTAATAAACGACTATGTAAATAAAATACATCTCCTGGAAAGGCTTCTCTACCTGGAGGGCGACGCAAAACCAATGACATTTGGCGGTAGGCCACTGCTTGTTTTGAAAGGTCATCGTAAACAATAAGAGCATGTTTACCATTATCTCTAAAATATTCACCCATCGCAGCACCAGCATAGGGTGCAATATATTGCATTGGTGCAGGGTCAGAGGCATTGGCTGCAACAACTGTAGTATATTCCATTGCTCCATTGTTCTCTAATTCAGTTACCAGAGCAGCCACTGTTGAAGCTTTTTGCCCAATTGCTACATATATACAATAGACAGGATTGTCTGTGTCATGAGTATATTTTTGATTGATAATTGCATCTATTGCAACAGCTGTTTTACCTGTTTGGCGATCGCCAATAATCAATTCTCTCTGACCTCTACCGATCGGTATCATACTATCAATTGCTTTGATACCTGTCTGCAGTGGTTCTTTAACAGGGTGCCGTGCCATCACGCCCAATGCTTTTCTTTCTATGGGTAATGAATGTTCTGTATTTATCGTTCCTTTACCATCAATAGGTTGTCCTAGTGGGTTTACCACTCTGCCAAGCATAGCATCTCCAACAGGCACTTCTACTACACGGCCTGTCCTTTTAGCTAGGTCTCCTTCTTTGACCAAACGGGATTCTCCAAAAAGGACAAGACCAACATTGTCTTCTTCAAGATTCAGTGCCATCCCAAATACACCATTTGGAAGTTCTACCAACTCAGAGCTCATTACATTCTCTAGCCCTGATACACGGGCAACTCCGTCTCCAACTTGGATAACTTCACCTACTTCCGATATGTCTACCGACCCATCAAATTTTTCAATTTGTTCTTTGAGTAATTGTGTTAACTGATCAGTTTTTATTTCCATAATTTCCTAAAATGTTAAGTTTGCAGAAGTTTAGAATGAAGGCTCTGCAATTGGTTCTGAATAGATGCATCCAAAAAAGTATTATCTATCCTTAGTTTAATTCCGCCAATGAGCGATGGGTCAATATCGATAGTTATATCCATCTCTCTTCCAAGTAGCTGGCCTAATGAAGATCTTAGTGATTCGATCTCAGATTCAGTCATGTTTTGGGCTACAGTGCCATGAACAGATAATATATTTTTATTATCTTTAAACATTGTATCAAAAAGTTTAGATATAATTTTGAGGTCACTCAATGCTGTACTGGTATTTAAATAAGATACCAGCTCATTAACCAATGGATGTCCTTGGTCACCTAAGAGTTTATTTAAAATATCTACTTTTTGATCAACTGCAATCTTCTTTGATTGAAAAAATAACCGGAAATAACTATTTGTTGAAGCCAGTCCACTAAGTGATAAAAGCGCGTTTCTAACTTCTTCAAGTACCTGGTTTTTTTCTGAGACTGAGAAAAGAGCCATTGTGAGCTCTTTAGGACGAAGTTTATGCTTCATATTCTCTAAGGTCTTTTAATGATTGGTCGATTAGTTCTTGATTATCCTCATTCGATAGATTCTTACCAATTACTTTTTCAGCAACAGACATAGTGAGCGAGACCACTTCTTGACGAATTTCACTTATCGCCTTATCCTTTTCAACTTGAATCTGATTATTTGCTTCATCTTTAAGTTTGTTAGAATCTTTTTCAGCCTGAGATCTGATATCTGCCTTGATCTTTTCAGCAGCAGATTTTGCATCCATTCTTATTTGCTGTGCTTCTGAACGGGCCTCTGCTAGAATCTTTTCAGATTCATCATTTATTCGCTCTAGTTCAAGCTTTGCATTCTCGGCATCTTCCAATGATGATTTGATAGTATTTTCTCTTGATTCAAGAGCCTCTAGTAATGGTTTCCATGCAAACTTTGCTAAGACATAACAAAGTATTGTAAAAGTAATGATGGTCCATATAAAAAGTCCTGGATCAAGCTGGACTAATGGGTTAGGAGCATTTTCATGACCCTTTGACCCGGTTGATTCATGGAGGTCATTCCCTTTAGTATTCTTTTTATGTTTATCCATACAGTTTCATGGAATACTATAGGATGAGCATCAAGAAAGTGAAAACTTCTGCTAGAATTGCGACACCCTCAAGAAGAAACAGTGGAAGATTTATTGCACCCGTGATCTTGTCTGCAGCCTCAGGCTGACGGGCAATACTTTCAGCAGCTGCAGCTGCAAATTTGCCAATACCTAGTCCGGCACCTAATACAATTAAACCCATTCCAATAGGGAGTAATGTTGTTGCTGTCATTATGATTTCCTTTTTATTTGATTAATGATGTACATGAATTGCCATACCGATAAAGACTGCCGTAAGTAGTGTAAATACATATGCCTGAACCAGTACAACAATAACTTCTAAACACGCAATTGCGGCAGCCATTGGAACAGCTATAAATGAGACTCCGATGCCGGCAGCTGCGCTGTGAAACATTTCGCCAAATATTGCCATGAGTGATAATAAAGCTAGTAAAGCTATATGACCCCCTGTCATATTTGCAGCCAGACGCATGGTTAGTGCAAATGGCTTGACAATTAAACCCATTATTTCAATAGGTACCAAAATAAAATAAACAGGTATGGGAAGACCATGAGGTACAAGATTTTTCCAATGTTGGATAAATCCATGAGCCATGATCCCTGCTGCCATTATAGAGAAAAATGTAATGGTTGCTAACGCACCAGTGACATTAAAATTAGCAGTTGCAGTTACTCCACCATGTAATAAAGTATTAATAAAATTGTGATTATCAGAATATGGGACACCCAATACAAAGCGATTTATCGCACCCAGAACATCAAAAACAGGTACCATTCCTATGCCATTTGCAAATAGAATAAAGAAAAAGAAAGAGAGAATAACTGGAGACCATGTCATAACCCATTTGTCTCCTACATTTGGTCTTACAATAGAATCTCTAATAAATTGAACTATTGATTCCAGAGCATTCATCCAACCTCTAGGTACTTGATTACCCCTGCTTAAAAATAACCTAGTTGGAACTATTACCGCAATACCTACGATTAGAGCAACTAGCCAGAGCATAAATACATGCTTGGAAACAGAAAAGTTTATTCCAAAAATTTCGTATGGGATATGAATGATCGGGTGAAAACTATTAGGGTCCGAACTATAAGTATTTGATACATGGTGTATAATATTTGGGCCAACTTGTTCCATAACAGTCTTAGAAGATTGGCTAGCTGCGGCTATGATCATTCCACTATTTCTTTACTTTGGGTCGTTGATGTATTTTTCAGAAATTCGTTTAATTATAATCGCCTCGAGGGCATGAAGCCCAATAAAAAAGCCGGAAAAACTACACACAAAAGGGATTGGTTGAAAAGTATATTGTTTGAATAAAATTAAAATTGATACGCCATAATAGATCATCTTTAGAGCAAATCCTTTTGCAATAGTTTTTGTAACGGTAATAGCGTCTTTTTTTTGAGCTGAAAAAACAAAGTATGATGTCACAACACCGGCAAAGCTAGGTAAAAACCATCCAAGGAATAATTCAATTCTATATTGTTGAAAAAAGAAGAGCGTGATTCCCAAGATAAGGAAAGAAACGGCCAAGCCATAAATAAAATCTTTCAATATTTTTTAGAGCTCATTGTTTTCATTAAATGATAAAAACCTACTAAAATTCCAATAAATATGCCCACTAGAACCCAAAAAGGGGATGTGTCGTTATTTGAGTCAATATACCGTCCAATGAAAGTGAATAATAGAATTGAGGCTACAAGGCCATAGGACGCTGATGCGGCTGGTCCCGCTTGTTTTATGATCTTCTGAAAAGAGTCAAGTGATTTACCGACATCTATCCCTGGCCGATTTTCAGTATCAGCCATATTTATTGGTCCAAAGGAGACGAATCATTATCAATGATGATATCACATTTCCCCTCAAATTGTGCTCCATCTTCAATAAGTAATTTTCTATAAATGATATCGCCTTTTAATATGCTTTTTTTACCTAGGAGAACTTGTCCATCAGAATGAATATTCCCATTGACCGTGCCCCCAACTCTAATATCACTACCTTTTATATTTCCATCTACTGTAGCATTCTGCGCTACGCGCACGGGGCCTTTCGTCTCTATATCACCATTTATTTTCCCATAAATGATAATACCTTCGTCAAGAGAGACAGGACCTTTTATAACAGCATCTGCACCAATCATAGTTTGGACATTTTGAAAATTGATCTTACTCATTTGAAGAGGTCAAATCATACGTTTTATATTCTGGGAAATAGATCAGTGGATCTACTGCAATGAACTCTCGCCATATTTCAAAATGCAAATGAGGTCCTGATGACATACCTGTACTGCCTACTAAACCAATGACTTCACCCCTACTTATAATATCTAATTGTTTTTTCAGATTTTGTTTATTGTGCCCATAATGAGTGAAATAGTCATCTCCATGATAAAGGATGATCATATTCCCAAATTCATATGTCCATCCTGAGAATACTACGACGCCAGAAGCTGATGCCAAGATAGGCTCTCCTTCTTTAGCAACAATATCAATGCCATTATGACTTTCTTTAATAAATAGACCTTCATTTATAGAACGTTGGCTAATATACCCTGCAATGGGAGCTAGCGATGGAATATTTTCGATATAGGATACTTGTCTATTTGGTAGCTTTAGTATGCCTGCTGAAGAATCTATAATTACAGGTTCAGGATCTATATCTAGCGTCGTACCTAGAGAGGCACGAACAAGATCATCCATTTGTTTGATCCTTTCAAGGTCACGTGTAAGTTCGAGGATCTTTGTGCGCTCAGTCATAAATTCATCATTACGCTTTTTAGTTAATTTATAATCTGATATTCTAGGAATAAAATAGACCATGGTTCCTAAGGCGCAGAGAATAATAATTAGGATACTTGTAATGATAAATAAAAAAATATTTTTTGAGAAATGATACGAATGAGTCCTCGCCTCTCCTTCAGGAATAAACATCACCGTGTATTTATCTAACCTCATATCTAATTCAATTTATATTATTTAAAAGATCGATAATTCTTTCAAGGTCATCATCTGAGAAATAAGAAATCTCGATACTACCACCTTCTCTAGAAGGTCTTAATTTCACCTTTGTCCCAAGAATCTCAATCAATTCATTTTCTAATGCAGATATCTGAGGTGATTTTGATCTTTGGCTGATCTTTTTATTTTGTTGAACTTTCCTGGTTTGTTTTATCAGTGATTCTGCAGCACGAACACTCAAATTCTTTTCAACGATCGTATTCCAGACCTTTATCATTTTAGGAATTGTCTTTCCTTGAAGGATAGCACGACAATGTCCAGCTGTAATATCACCTTTTCTCAGACTCCTTCTGATCTCAGGAGGTAGTTTAAGTAATCGTAGGCTATTAGAGATCGTAACTCTTTTTTTACCAACTGCTTTTGCAATAGAATCATGAGACATTTCAAATTTAGAATTTAGCGTGGCATATGCCTCTGCCTCTTCTAGAGCATTTAAATCCTCTCTTTGTATGTTTTCAATTAAAGACATCTCTAATATGTCAGCATCATCCTTTACTTTTATGATATAAGCAGGAATCCTCTTTTTTCGTAAAGTTTTTGATGCCCTCCAGCGTCGCTCACCCGCAATCAATTCGTATCCAGAGTCTGTATCTCTAACAGTTATTGGAGTAATCACCCCTTTTTGTCTAATTGACATTGCTAATTCTTCAAGAGAAGACTTATCAAATACTTTCCTTGGCTGACTTGGATTTGGGTAAATGTCTTTAAGCAAAATTTCGGTCACCCCAGGCATTTGGTTTGTTGAAGTTTTTACTACTTTTTTCTTTTTTTCTTTTTCGGGTCTGATCAGTGCTTCCAGACCCTTACCTAATCTATTTTCTGACACGCTGAAGTATCTCCTCAGTCAAACTCATATAATTTTGTGCTCCGGTTGAATTGGCATCATACAATAAGGCAGGTTTACCAAAACTTGGAGCCTCACTTAATCTGACGTTACGATGAATGTAAGTTTTAAACAATTTATCCTTAAAAAAGCTATTTACTTCATTCACAACTTGCTTCGAGAGATTTAATCGACTATCATACATTGTCATCAAGATACCTGCTATCTCAAGACCCTTATTTAGATGGCGCTGGACTAGCCTGACTGTATTTAATAGTTGGCCTAAACCTTCAAGCGCATAATACTCGCATTGAATTGGTATAACTAATGCATCTGACGCTGTTAATGCATTAATTGTCAATAAGCCTAAAGATGGAGGACAATCAATTATGACCATATCATACTGTTTCTTTATTGACCTTACAGCTTTTTGGAGCTGATATTCTCTAGCCATTACACCTACAAGCTCAATCTCTGCACCAACAAGATCATTTGTAGAAGCGATGATATCTAAATGAGAAAATGAAGTGGATGTAATAACCTCTTTAATACCGTCCCCTTTGAGGATAACATCATAAATATTACCATTTATTTCTTCAAATAATTCTCCAAGGCCAGTGGTTGCATTTGCCTGCGGGTCGAGATCAATTAGCAGAGTACGAACCTCGGAGACTGCTAGGCTTAAAGCTACATTTACGGCGGATGTGGTTTTACCAACACCTCCTTTCTGATTTGTGAATGCTAATATGTTCTTCATTTATTAAGAGTCAAAAAATGGGGGTAAAATCTATGACACCTTTTTCAAATGCTTGAAGCAAAAGATAAAGAAATTAAAACCATTTTAATTAGCATTAACTTTAGGCGCAAATAATTTACAATAATTAATTTTAAATAGATGAAAGCGCTTGTAAAAACATCACCCAAGCAAGGAATTTGGATGGAGGATGCTCCTGAACCAAAATGTGGGACGAATGATGTTAAAATAAAGATTACCCACACAGCAATATGCGGTACAGACCTACATATATTCAATTGGGATGAATGGGCTAAAAGGACACTTGAGCTACCCTTGATCATTGGGCATGAATTTTGTGGGGTTGTTCATGAAATTGGCCCTGGGGTGACAAATTACCAACCAGGACAACGCGTATCTGGAGAAGGTCATATTACTTGTGGCTATTGTAGAAACTGCAGAGCAGGCAAAAGGCACCTTTGTCATAAAACAATTGGTGTAGGAGTAAATCGAGATGGGGCGTTTGCAGAATTTTTAGTGATTCCTGAATCAAATGTTTTTCCTATTCACGATGATATCCCCTCTGAAATAGCTGCTTTTTTTGATCCTTTTGGAAATGCTGTTCATTCTGCACTCTCATATGAAATGGTAGGCGAGGATGTGCTGATCACTGGAGCGGGTCCAATTGGAATAATGGCTGTCGCTGTTTGTAATTTTGTCGGTGCGCGTAATGTGGTCATTACCGATATCAATGATTACCGATTAAGTTTAGCAAAAGAATTAGGAGCTACAAAGATAATTAACACCTCCAAGAACTCAATTAAAGAGTTTTACACTCAGATAAATATGACAAATGGTTTTGACGTCGGCTTAGAGATGTCAGGGAATCCTGATGCATTCAACAGTATGTTAGAGCATATGTACCATGGCGGCGAGATAGCGCTGCTAGGTCTTCTCCCAAAGTCTACAAGCATCAATTGGGATAATATTATTTTTAAGGGTCTTAAACTGAAAGGTATTTATGGTAGAGAGATGTTTGAAACATGGTATAAAATGACTCAAATGCTAAAAAGTGGTTTAGATATTTCTAAAGTATTAACACATAGATTATCAATAGATAATTTTGAAAAAGCCTTTGATATTATCAAATCTGGAAATTGCGGGAAAGTAGTCCTTGAATGGTAAATGAAAAATAATAAAAACCATTATTCAGAAATTATAAGTAGTATCAAAGAAGAAGGCCTCTTTAAAAAAGAACGCACTATTTCTACACCACAAGGTGTAGAAATCATAACAGAGCAAGGCAAAAAGGTATTGAATTTTTGCGCAAATAACTACCTAGGTCTTGCCAATCACCCAGATCTAATTAATTCAGCAAAAAATGCGATGGATATTTATGGCTTTGGAATGGCATCTGTAAGGTTCATTTGCGGGACACAAGATATTCACAAAGCATTGGAAGAAAAAATATCAGATTTTTTCGGGACTGATGACACTATCCTTTATACATCATGCTTCGATGCTAATGGTGGACTGTTTGAAACCATATTAGCAGAGGAGGATGCCGTGATATCAGACTCGCTAAACCATGCATCAATTATTGATGGAATTAGGTTATGTAAAGCAAAGAGGTTGCGGTATCAAAATAATGATATGCGAGACCTGGAAGAAAAATTGATTGAAGCAAAAAATACAAGATTAAAACTAATAGCAACTGATGGTGTCTTTTCCATGGACGGATCCATCGCTAAACTAGGCGAGATAACAAAATTAGCAAAAAAATATGGTGCAATGGTTATGATTGATGATAGCCACGCTACAGGTTTTATTGGTAGGACCGGTAGAGGCTCGGCAGAGCATTATAGTGTTATGGGAGATATTGACATATTTACCTCTACTTTGGGAAAAGCCCTAGGCGGCGCTTCAGGCGGGTTTACGACAGGTTGCAAAGAGATCATTTCCCTCTTAAGGCAAAGGTCAAGGCCCTATTTATTCTCAAATACTGTTGCTCCAGCAATTGTTTCAGCAGGGATAAAAGTGCTTGATATGATATCATCTACCACTGAACTCAGGGATAAATTAGAAAAGAACACCGTCTACTTTAGGCAAAAGATGTCTAAAGCTGGTTTTGATATTTTACCAGGGGCTCATCCTATAGTGCCTATTATGCTATATGATGCTATCACTGCACAGAAAATGGCAGCAAAAATGCTAGGAGAAGGTATATATGTAATTGGCTTCTATTTTCCAGTTGTTCCTAAGGGCAAAGCGAGGATTCGAGTGCAAATATCTGCAGCTATGAATAAGAGACAATTGGATGAAGCAATACATGCTTTTACTAAAGTAGGAAATGAAATGGGAATTATCTCTTCATAAATTTAATGTCTGAACTCTTGCCACCCAGAGAGGGCATAAAGTATATTCACCGGCTTTTTTAAAGCGAATATTTAATTTTACTTATGCAAAAAAATCTAACACCTAGATATATAATTATCGCCGTTATACTTGGCTGGGCAGTCTGGTCACTATGGCCGACTTGGCAGTACCAGAATATGTCTGAGGAAAAAAAGGAAGAACTAAGGACTGCTGGTGAATTAGAGCAGATTGAATCACGCATCATACGTCAAGGGTTAGACCTTAAAGGCGGAATGTATATTGTACTTGAAGCGGATATCCCCACTTTAGTTGGGAACCTTGCTCCAATTAAAGATGAACGCCTTGATAAGCTAATTGCAGATGCTGAGGAACAATCCAATGATCCAGATAAAGATTTCTTTACAGTATTTGAAGCGAATGTAAAAGAAGAGGGATTGAAGCTGTCCCGCTATTACCATCAGTATGGAGCATCTCTTGATGATATAATGCTCGCTTTAAGAGATGAGGCAGACGATGCAATTAACCGCGTATTAGAGATCCTTCAAAATCGTGTAGATCAATTTGGAGTGTCAGAACCGACTATCCAAAAACAAGGTAAACATCGTATTGTGGTGGAACTAGCCGGAATACAAGACTCAGAAAGAGCTCGAGCGCTTCTACAAAGTACAGCATTACTTGAATTTTACTTGGTGAAAAATGTGGCGGTTACAAATGAGATCATTGCTCAGTTAGATAATGCTCTTAAATCAGATATTAATGAGGGTGCTGACCCCATTAAAGAAGATAAAGAACCCAAAAAAGAAGAAAATAAAACTGAAGACCAATCGACAACTGTTTCAGAACTTTTTGGAGAATCAGATTCTCAGACTGCAAATGCGGATACTGAGAATACCTTAGATGATATCTTTTCAGAAGCACCATTTTCAGGACTGCTCACATCTCTCCCTGGGGATATAGGTATTGAAGAGAAGAATGTCTATGCATTTAAAAAATTATTAGCGAAACCAGAGGTCCAGTCAAAATTAAATAATGCTGATGGCCAATTTCTCTTGAGTCAGGAAGTAGAAACAGCCACAACTAATGATGCCGTAAGCTTCTATAGACTTTATTATCTTGAGAAAAAGCCTGAACTAACTGGCGGAATTGTTGAAGAAGCAGAGGCCAATCTTGGATCTCTAGGAGGCGGTTCTGCAGGACAACCAGTGGTCTCTCTCGCTATGAACAGCGAAGGATCGAGGACATGGTCTCGTGTTACGGGTTCGAATGTTGGCGAGAGAATCGCTATCGTCCTAGACCAGAAAGTACACATGGCACCATCAATTAGAGAGAAGATTCCAGGAGGTAGGACGCAGATAGAAGGATTTGCTAACATAAATGAGGCAAAAGATCTTGCAATTATATTAAGAGCTGGTGCTCTACCCGCTCCTGTAAATATAATTGAAGAAAGAATTGTTGGCCCTAGTCTTGGAGCAGACTCCATTGCACAGGGTACTCGCGCTGTTATGGTTGGACTCTTGACTGTTTTAGTATTTATGCTGGTTTATTATAGATTAGCTGGTACAGTTGCTGATTTTGCCTTGGTTTGGAATATACTACTTGTTCTAGCAATATTAGCATCGCTTCAGGCGACCCTTACTCTTCCTGGAATAGCAGGTCTTATTCTTACAGTTGGCATGTCGATTGATGCAAATGTTATTATCTTTGAACGCATTAGAGAAGAGCTGCGAAAAGGAAAAACACCAAAGGCAGCTATCGACTCTGGTTATGATCGTGCGATCACTACTATTATAGATGCGAACGTCACGACCTTGATTGCATCTCTCGTACTATATCAATTCGGAACTGGACCGATCAAAGGATTTGCGACTGTACTTTTTTGGGGTATTTTAATTAGTATGTTCACCGCAGTCTTCATCACCAGAACTATTTTTAATGCTTATGTATCTAGGAAAACCTTAACCACTTTAAGTATTTAGCAATGAGAATTGTAAAAGAAACAAATATTGATTTCATGAGTGGCTCCTTTGTAGCTGGACTACTATCTGCTGGACTTATCTTAGCGGGAGTTATATCCATGGTAATGAATGGTGGCCCTAAACTGAGTATTGATTTTAAGGGTGGAACAATGGTCGCTGTGAACTTTACAGAGCCTGTAGATATCAATGAGATCAGAAGTGCCATGACAGATGTGTCATTAGATGGACAAAATTTTGATTTTAGTAAAGAAGAAATAAAACACTTTGGCGATGAGAGTAACGTGGCAATACGACTAGCCTCTCTGAAAAATGAACCTCCTCAGTTTTCTCAAAGAGTAGCTGATAAGATCGCTGAGGTCTATCCTGAATTAGTACCTAAAGACCGCAAAGATTTCATCCTATCTATGGAGAAAGTTGGTCCAAAAGTTGGCGCTGAACTAAGTGGAGATGCAGTCTTAGCAATTTTCAGTGCACTGGCATTAATACTTGCCTATATATCAATAAGATTTGAATTCAAATATGCTGTAGGCGCAATTGCAGCCCTAACTCATGACGTTATGATCACACTCGGGGTCTTCTCCTTACTTGGTTATGAAATATCATTAGCAGTTATTGCCGCATTCTTAACAATTGTGGGATACTCTCTGAATGACACTATTGTTATTTTTGATAGAGTTCGTGAAAATGTAAAAGGATTGAAAAGTGCTAACTTCAGATCCGTTATAAATCAAAGTATCAATGAATCTTTGAGCAGGACAATCGTAACATCAGTAACCACTTTCTTAGTTGTACTCATCCTATTTCTAGTTGGAGGTGAAGTAATACATTCTTTTGCCTTTGCAATGATCGTAGGTGTTATTGTGGGTACCTATTCTAGTATCTTTGTCGCCAGTCCAGTTGTGATCAAAATGGCCAAAGAAAACTAAAACTATAATTATAGGCAATAACTATGTTCGCCTCTTTATAAGGGGCGTTTTTTTTATATGAAACCCAAGGTTCTTTTTGGATATATACTGCTGTGTATTATCTGGGGTACGACCTGGCTTGTTCTCAAAAAGAGTCTAATGGGTGGCACACCTCCTTTTTTCGGTGCAGGTATGCGTTTCATCATTGCGGGTTCACTTCTATGGATTGCTATTATTTATAAGAAGGACTTTCCACCTTTTGACCCTTTGCCAATGAAAATATATTTTCAATTTGGGATTCTCAATCTCACCATTAGCTATGGTCTAACGTATTGGGCCACTCAATATATTTACTCCAGCTTATCTTCGATTATCTGGTCAGGATTCCCATTAACAGTAGCTGTTTTTTCATATTTTATGTTAAAGCCTAAAGACATGAGCATAAAAAAGGTCTTTAGTCTTATTATTGGCACATCGGGTGCGTTCCTTATTTTATTTGAAAGTATAAACCTTACAGGCGACAAGGTTGCTATTGGAATCATCATGGTTATTATAGCGGTCAATATAGCTTCTTATCCAAGCGTTTATTTAAAAAAACATAGTGATGTTGTATCATCCTTACACATAAATGCTGTTAGTCAGCTATTAGCAGGCACTTTGCTGCTCTTTCTTTCTTATTTAGTTGAGGCAAACCAAAACATGAACTGGAGTAATTATAATATCTTTGCCTTGATATACCTTACTATTCCCGGGTCCCTTGTAGCCTGGTTCATCTATATATGGCTTTATTCACATTTAACGATGGCTCAGATATCTTACATTGCTTTTTTCCCACCTCTAATGGCAATGGTCTTAGGTTATGTGTTTCTAAATGAATCGCTGTCAATTTTAGCTATTTTAGGGGCTGGACTAATTATATTAGGCGCAGTGTTGATCAATAGAAATGAATAATATTTGGATAGTGGATACTCCTATAGGTCAGC
>CENP01141341.1_pt1 | contig 31647 bp, 31 predicted proteins | sample 361281 | NCBI WGS metagenome assembly CENP01 (sample SAMEA2591122, study PRJEB7988) | marine metagenome | biome: marine biome (ENVO:00000447); feature: deep chlorophyll maximum layer (ENVO:xxxxxxxx); material: saline water (ENVO:00002010), including plankton (ENVO:xxxxxxxx) | depth 70 m | reverse complement strand
TTAAAAAAGTAAAAACAGATTTTTTAATTGATGATATTTCAGAATTAAAAAATCTTATCAATTATAAAATTTAGAAATAAGATTTTAAAAGTTTAAATTTTTTATTTATTTTCTTAATTTGAGTAATTTTTATTTCAATATTGTAAATTTTATTTTTATCTTTTATTCTAACATTTTGAAATGGTGGAAATGTTGATGCTTTCAAAAAATTTAAAATTTCCGTAAATCTTTTATTTTTTGAATTATAAGATCTTATTATATTTATAAATTCTTTTTTAGTTTTTGATTTATTCTTAATTTTTTTTTGTTTTTTAAACTTAAGTTTAGATTCTAAAAGTTTTGACCAAAATTTGAAAAATAGTATATATTGTTCTTCTTCCATTTTTCTGTATAAATCCCCAGAAGTAAAAGAAAAATTGTAAAATATTTTTTTTTGCTCACAAATAGGTCCCTGGTCAATTTTATTTGACATTTTATGAATTGATATACCTGCAATTGATTTATTTAAAATAATCCAAAAGACAGGATTTGCACCTCGGTTAAGGGGTAATAAAGATTTATGCAAATTGAAACTGCCATACAAAGGATAATTTATTATATTATCATCAACCTTATATCTATAGCCCAAAGATAAAATAACATCTGGTCTAAACTTTTTTACTTTTTTTAAATTAATTTTATTTTTTATTATCAAAATAAAATATTTTTTTTTAAGTTTCTGAGCGATTTTTTTTCCTATATTATTTAAACCCAAAACAAGTATTTTCTTAATGTTTTTTTTCATCAATTAAATTTGAATTTTTTAAAAAGAGCCCTTGCTATTCTTAAATCTTCCTTGGTATCTATATCTATACTTTCTTCAAATGTATCTAATAAAACGGAATACAAAGGCTTTGGTGTTAAGCTATTTTGTTTTAAAAATTCTTTTAATTTAAATGAAAATAAGTTTCCGTGAGAATATACAGCTGGTTTTGACTGTTTAAGAATTTTTTTATTCCTCATTTTTTCATACAAGAATTTTACTTTTCCATTTTTTAAAGATCTTTGGTTAAGATAATGAAATTTGTTAGGAATTTTGTAGCAAGATATTACAGAGGAAACCTTTTTTTTTATCACCAGTCTTTTCATTGATAAAATTGTTTTTTTTTTAACAAAAGGAGATGTGGGTTGAAAAAGAAAAACAACCTTAGGTAATTCAAAATTATTTTCTTTTAAATATTTTACAAAGTGATGAATTGAAGTAATGCTTTTAGAGCTATCGAGTGAAAGTTTTTTAGGTCTTTTAATATCAATGATTTTATTCTTTTTTGCAATATCTAGTATCCTATTTGAGTCAGAGGAGCAAAATATTTTATCAAAAAAATTTACTTTTTTTATAATCGATATTGTGTTTTCAACTAGATTCTTTTTTCCAATTTTTTGTATATTTTTGTTTTTAATTTGTTTAGAATTTTTTCGGGCTGTTATGATTGCATAAAATAAATTTTTTGGCATATACAGTTACTTTTTCATTAAAATTTTTCTTATTTTACTATCATTATAAAAATTATCATTATTAGGATTGAAATTAAGTTTTTTGTACTTTTTGACCAAATCCTTAATGACATCTTCTAGTTTATCTTTTGTTTTAAAAAGCATCTTTTTTTCAATCTTTTTAAATGACACCTTGTAATTTCTTCTATCATTTATCTTTTTTTCATAGGAGAAACTCAAATTAATATATTTTTTTAAAATGTTAATAATATCAATTATTTTATAATTTTCCTTAGTTCCTCCAACATTAAATATTTCATTTCTAACTATTTCATTTTTTGTTTTTAAAGTTTTAAGAATAGCTCTAGAAACATCCTTGACAGAGATAAAGGGTCTCCATGAAGATCCTCCATATAATCCTATGTGCTTACCTATAATTGACATTATAGTAAACCTGTTGACAACAAGGTCAAATCTTTTTCTAGGGGAGTCTCCATATACAGTTGAAAGTCTCAAAACTACAGGGCAGAAAGATCCTGATTTAAATGATAAAATTGCTTTTTCAGATTCAATTTTACATTTAGCATATAGTGAAACTGGATTAAGTTTTGATTTTTCATTACACTTAGCTTTTGAAGACCCATAAACGCTACAACTTGATGCAAAAATAAATTTGTTTATATTATTTTTTATACACTCAGTTATAACAAAATTTGTATTTTCATAATTATGACGTATTGAAAATTTCGTATCGAGGTTTACGGCTGGATCTCCGACTATTTCCCCCAAGTGAACAACATCGGAACATCCTTTGATGGCCTTAGAAATAATTTTTTTGTTATAACAGTCCCCAATAAAGAAATTAAGATTTTTATTTTTTTTAAATTTTTTGTTAAAAAAGCTTCCATAAAAATTGATATCTAAAATATTAACCCTATAATTATTCTTAAGTAATAACCCAACTAATACTGATCCAATATATCCCAAGCCACCTATTACCAAAATTTTCTTTTTATCAGATTTTGATTTAATAATTTTTTTTTTAAATTTTAGATCATTAATATGAATAAAATTTATTAACTTTTTATTTTGAAGTATTGGAATAATAACTTTTTCTGAATTAATCAATATTTTGAAATAATCCTCTTCATTTTCTTGTTGTGAGATAGATAAAAAATTTTTATTCATCACGTCTCTAGCTTTTAATTTGTTAGAAAGTTTATTTTGTAAAAATATTTTACGAATATCAGCGTCTGTAATTATACCAATAATCTTTTTATCTTTATTGCTAACAAAGACACCATTAAAACCACTTTTTTGAATAAATTTTATAACTCTATTTATTGTCTCATTTGGTTCAACAACCATATTTTTTAAGTTTTTATTTAAAATCATTTTTTTTAATATCAGATAGAATTGATAAATTTTTTTTTGATTTTTTTCCTATTAATCTTGAAATTATTTCATATTTTGAATTATTTGATGGTCTTAGAAATTTCACATGACGCATTTCAAGTTTTTCACCTTTTAAAATATCTTTTCCCAAATATGCACCTTTTCTAGCAACTTTAGCTAATTTTTTTTCTTTATAAGATAATTTTTTTTTACCATTACCGCTTACCAACTCTGCTTCCCTTATATAATTAGTCATTTCAGCAAGTTCTTTTTGAGTTACTGACATATTGTGGTCACCAAATTTTTGATTTCTATTAAACGTTATGTGTTTTTCAATGATTGTAGCTCCAAAAGATATTGCTAAAGCAGGTATCAAGGTACTTCTAGAGTGATCTGAAAGACCCACCTCGACCTTAAGTTCTGACCTTAATTTTCTAATTAAGCTTAGATTAGCTTTATAAGGTGGCGTTGGATATTCAGATACACAGTGTAAAACCTTAACTTCACATTTATTTAAGTATTTTAAGGCTTTTTTAATTTCTTTCAAAGTAGACATTCCAGTTGAAAGTATTACTTTTTTTTTTAACTGATTGATTTTTTTTAATAAATCATAATTATTTATTTCGCCAGATGGAATTTTTATAATACTACATTTGAGTTTCTTTAAAAGTTCTAAACTTTCTTTATCGAAGACAGAAAAAAAAATCTTTATTTTTTTCTTTTTTGCAAAAGATACTATTCTTTTCCATTCATAAATAGAAAACTCTAGACCTTTAAATCTTTTAAATCCTTTTAAATTTTTGTTTTTATTAATAAAATTTTTAGTTGTAAATAACTGAAATTTTACCGCATCTACTTTAGCCTTATAGGCGATCTGAACTAGTTTAATAGCATTATTTATTTTGCCATTATGATTTATTCCAGCTTCGGCTATTATAAATACTTTCGACATTTTAAAATTCAGATATAGTTTTTACAATATAGTCTAAATGATTTCTTTTTAGATTATGATGATTTGGTAAACCAAATATATTTCCTGCAATTTTTTCAGAATTTTTTAAAAATACTTTAGAATAATTTTTTTTAATACTCTTAAAAAGATTATGTTTATATAATGGATAATTATATCTGGATCTTACCTCAATTCCTTTTTTTTCCAAAAAATTTACAACTTTTTCCAATTTTACATTTTTATTTGTGATCCTAAGTGCAAGCCAGAAAAAAGTATGTTTACTATAAGATGGTATAGACTGTATCTCGAACCAATTCTGATTAATCTTTTTTAAATTTTTAATTATATATTTTGAGTTTTTAATTCTTAAATCATTTATTTTTTCTAGCTTTTTTAATTGTTCAATTCCAATTAAAGCCGAGATTTCATTCATCCTATAATTGTAGCCAATGATATGGTGTTCATTTCTATTAATTAAACCATGGTTTCTAAACATTTTAGAAATTTTCTCATAGCTTTTATTGCTATAACATAACATTCCACCCTCTCCAGTAGTCATATGTTTTGTCGTATAAAATGAAAAGCAAGAAATATCTCCAAAAGACCCAACTCGTTTATTCTTAAATTTTGAACCATGAGCTTGTGCACAATCCTCTATTAAAGGAATTTTTTTTTTACTTAATACTTTCTTTATTAAATCAAGTTTACAAACGTTCCCAGTAAAATGTGTTATTATTACAGCTTTAGTTTTTTTTGATAATTTTTTTTTTAAGTCTTCTACCTCTAAGCAATAATCACCTAAAGACACATCGCAAAACTTGGGATAACAATTGTTATGTAAGACAGCAGTTGCTGTGCTCATAAACGAGATTGCCGGTACTATTACTTCAGAACCTGGTTTGAGATTTAAACATCTCAAAGCAGTGTGAAGCGCAGCAGTACCACTGTTTACCGCACAAGCATATTTTGTTCCAATATATGAGCTAAATTTTTTTTCAAATTCATTTACATATTTTCCTGATACAATTTTTCCATTAAATATGACTTCTTTAATTCTTTTATATTCTTTAGAATCTAAAGAAGGAACAGCAACTTTAATTTTTTTAAAGGAATTTTTTTTCATCAATTTTTGCGTTCAATTTTTTTAAAATTTCTATTGTTTCATTTATAGTCTTTCTAAAGCTCTCTGGTTTTGATCTTAAAATGTTCAGAAATTTATTATTTTCCATTTTCATTTTATGATTTTCATTTTCTACTCTTGGATTTTTAATATGTCTAACTTTTAATTTCTTAAATGATTTATTCTGACTTATATATTCTGATATTTTTTTAATACTTACTATTTTTGTCATTTGATTATATACACCTCCTTTTTTTGGCGGATATAAAACGAAGTTTTTTAGTGATTTTACTGCATCTTTTAGCGAGATGAATGGTTTCTCCTGTAGACCTTTGCCATATAATGTTATGTCATAATTGACCAAAGCCATTGCTATGAATCTATTTACAACAACTCCAAAATAATAGTCATAATCAAATCTAGTGTTTAATATATTATTTTTTTTTGATGTAATAAACCCATCATAATCAAGACCTACAGTAATTGCTGTTCTAAAATCATAAGAATTTATTCCAAAATTTTTATTAGCCAAATAGAGATTATTGATATCATTACATTTGCTCATGTGATACCAGCTTCCCGCCATAAAGCCAAAAGGATATTTTTCATTTTTAAATTTCAAAAAACCTTCAGGAATTTTTATCCTTGGCGCACCGTAAACTCCTGTAGTGGTTGTATGTAAAAGCTTTGTAACATTACTAAGGTTATTAGATTTAATAGACCATATAATATTTCTCAAAATTTGATTATTATTATTTTGAGTAAAGTTACATTTTTTAGCACTAATAAAAGAATAAGGAGCTGACGGTTGAGCTGCTAAATTAATAATAAAATTAAACTTATGTTTTTTTATTAAAGAATTTAGTTTTTTATAGTTATTTAGATCTATCTTTAAAAAATTGTTATCTTTATTAAATTTTTTTAAAAATTGTTTTTTCCTTTCAAAACTTGCAACAGAAATTGCAGTACTTGCACCAACTTCCTTGATCCATTTTCGTCTTGCAAAATTATCAACACATATTAATTTGTTGATTTTGTTTGAATTTAGTAGCGATACTGTTAAAGGCCATCCTATGTAACCATCAGCTCCTGTTATCAAAATTTTCATTTTATTTGCTCAGTTTAAGAATTTGTTTATGGAATTTATCACTTTTTATATTATATAAAAATTTTAAAGCCTTATTGAGACCATTTTTTTTAAAGTAAAAAAAGGATTTATTAAAACCTATTTTTTTCTTTTTTTTTAAAATATTATTTATATTCTTTTGAATTCTTTTTATATTAAAACTAGAGTGAATTACTCGGTTATCACAGTATCTGCCTTTTTGTCTTATACCCACATTTATGACTGGAACATTAAAAAAACCACACTCCAGGATACCTGTGCTTGAATTACCTATAAAAAGATCCGAGAACTGTAAAATTTCATAAAAAAATTCAGCTTCTATATTTTTAAAAACTTTAACATTTCTTTTTTTAGAAATTTTCTTAATCTTTCTTATTATATATTTATAACCAGGATCGCTGCAGGGATAAATAATGATAAGATTATGGTTAATTTTTTTTAATGAGTCAAAATAAACATCTACATTTTTTTTATGATTTTTATCATTCCAGGTTTCAGGATGAAGAATTGAAACAATAAGTTTTTTTTTTAGATCTAAATTTAGTTTATTATAAAGATCTTTAATTTTATTTTTACTTTTTTGAATTTTATGTAGCGAAATTAAGCCAGTATCTAAAATATTCTTTTTATCAATTCCGAATTTTACAAGATTTTTAAAACTTTTGTAATTTGATACAAAATGATAATTTGAAAGCATTGAAATTGAATGTCTGGTACTTTCATCTGTACATCCTTGTGTAACATCTCCTCCATAAATGTGAATTATAGGAATGTTATAAATCATTGAAGGAACGCCGACCGAAAAAAGTTCACTTCTGTCTCCTAATACAACAACAAAATCTGGTTTATATTTTTCAATTATTCTAACATTGTTATCTATTCCCTTTGCTATAGACTTGGAACGATATAGAAAGCTGTCTTTTTTGAATAGGCTAGGTGAGTAAAAACTATTTCTTTTTAAATAAGCAAATTCATTTTTGGTCTCCCCAAACTGTTTATCCATATGCATATCCGAAAAGATTATTTTATAATCAATTTTGGCACTTTTTTTTATACCCTCAATTAAAGGAGTCAAATGATTAATTCCACCTCTTTTTCCAGTATAGAATAAAAACTTTTTTTTAGTCATTAAAAAATTGATTCTTCCTTAATTTATAAGGGGCTATAAGTTCTTTTTCTAATCCTGTCTTATAAAATTTGAAATAATTTTTCTTATAAAATTTTTTAATTGTTTTGTCTTTAAAATCTTTTTTTGATGAGTATCTTATTAATTTTCTTGAATTTTGTTTAATAGATTTCATTTTAAATATTTTTCTATTTTTGAAATTGATTGTTAAAGATTTAATAGCAGACTTTACTGTTGACATTGTATAATCATGAATATTGTTAGTTTTCTCAGAAATAGCGTGATAGATAATATCTCCAGCATCTAATTTTCTACTTAAATAATGAATAGTAGCACCTACAAGATGACCATACCCATCATTCAGAGCCCAAAAATTGCAATCAGTACCTCTGAAAAAAGGAGAAAGTCCCATATGAATATTTATAGCTTTTTTTTTAATTAAAAAATTTAAGAGTTTATTTTTAATAAAACTAGAACCAAATACAATGTAATAATCGGAATTTAAAAAATCCTTTTTAATTAATTTTAAATCAATTTTATTAAGATCTCCAAATTGAAGTGGCAATAATTTTAGATTTGAATGACTTCTTATTAAATAATGTTTTTTAAAAAATCTATTTTGTGAAACATTAACTTTTTTGAAATAATTAGACATCGTTGTAGATTGCAAATTTCTTCCAGGATTTTGACCAGGAAAAATTGTGCTGTTTTCTTGAATGACATTTACGGAGCTAGCTATAGTAGATATTTTATTAACCAAATAATTATGTCTTGGTTTATTTGATGTAATAATTGTAAATTTCATTCTTAGTTATATTATTCTGTGCCTTCTAATTATTTCTGAATGATTTGCTCTTGCAATCTCGAAGTTTGTATTATTAATCTTTTTCATATTTCTATCTTTTATCATAATTTGTTTGAAACCAATTATTATACCTAGTTTTTTTAAAATCTTTAAAGTTTGTGAATTATAGGACCCGCTTGGGTGAGACATTGAATAAATTTTTTTTTTTAATAATTTTTCTAAAATTGCTTTATTAAGTTTGTATTCTTTAAGTTGATTTTTAAAATTTAATTTTTCAATTAAATTAGGATGAGAATGTGAGTGCAAACCAATCATATGTCCATCTTTATCAAGTTGTTTTATTTCTTTCTCTCTTAAATAAAGATTTTTTAATTTTTTTTTAAAGTCAAAATTCTTCTCTATAAACATTTTACGCATTATTAGATCATATTGTTTTCTCTTTAGCATTCTATCTCTCACGATTCTAAAAAGGATGTCATTTTTTGAATACATTGGATGTTTTTTTCTAAGATTGCTAATTAAGTTTCTTTTTTCGTTAAAAAAGAATCTTAAATTCGTCTTAGGAAATAACTTCTCAACTTTAATGAAAAAATTCTTATAAAATAAATCCATTGTTTTATAATATTTGTGTCTAAAGAATCTATATAACTCTAATTTATCAGCATTGTTTGTAAATATAGATGAACTTACGAAAAAAAAAGATTTTAAATTTAACTTTTTCATTACTGGTACCGCAATATCAAATTGGCATTTTAGACTATCATCAAATGTTAGGCATAAGTCGTTTTTTTTTAAGGCTTTATTTTGGCATTTATCCATAAAATCATATGGAGTAAGAAATTTATCTGGCCCTATTAATTTAATAAGCCTCTCAAATTGCTTGGCACTAATAGAACCTTGACTTTTTATATGTCTCTTTTGATCATGAAAATGATGAAACATAATACCATGATAAAAATTGTTTTTTTTGTTGAAATACATTTTAAATTATGTTTTTAAATTTTTTTAGAGACTAATTACAACTTTATTGTTAATAAGCCAAGTAAAACAAAATGTTAGTTTTATGAAACTTCAAAAGAAACCAAATTATTTTTTATTAGATGTTGATGGCGTCTTAAACACAGGACAATTCATTTATAACTCTAAAGGAAAATTTGGAAAAATTTTTGGAGCTGATGATAATGATGCACTAAAAATATTATCTAATTACATTAAAATTGAATTTATTACGTCTGACAAAAAGGGTCTTAAGATAACAAAAAAGAGAGTTGTAACTGGAATGGGTTTTAAATTAAATTTTGTCCCTAATAATAAAAGGTTAGAATGGATAAAAAAAAATGTAAAAAAAAATGTTTCAATTTATATGGGCGATGGATTATTTGATTGGATATTAATGAAAAATTTTTGTTATACTGTTAGCTGTGAAAATTCAAATGAGATCACAAGAAAGTATTCTCACTATATAACCAAAAATCACTCTGGAGAGAGAGCCGTTTCAGAGGCTTGTTATCATATATTAAAAAAGTTTTTTGTTGGGAAAAATTTAGAAAAAATTATTTCAAATTATTATAAAAAATTGTGATTTCTAATTTATTAACTACACAAATCAAAAAAGGAAGAACTTTATTGGGTGTTGGTCCAATGAGTAAGAATATAGTAGATGCTTGCATAGAGTTGGTAGAACAGTACAACGTACCACTTATGATGATTTCAAGTAGGCGCCAAATTGACTCCGATATTTTTGGTGGTGGTTATGTAAATAATTGGTCAACAGAAAGATATTCAAATTATATTAGATCTAAATCACCAAATAATAAAATAATATTATGCAGAGATCATGGTGGACCTTGGCAGAATAGTTTAGAAATAAAAAAAAAATATTCTGAACTTAAAGCAATGGAGTCTGCAAAGAGATCGTATGAAAGTGATATAAACTCAAATTTTAAAGTAATTCATATAGATACTAGTTTAGATATTAATAGTACTCCAAAAATTGATAAAGTTTTAGATAGAACTTTTGAACTTTATGAGCATTGTTTTTCATATGCTTCAAAAAAAAAGAAAGAAATTTTATTTGAAGTTGGAACAGAGGAACAATCTGGTGTTACTAATACTTATGAAGAGACAGAGTATTTTTTAAACAAACTATCGAAATTTTGTAAAAGAAATAACTTGCCAAAATTATTTTTTATAGTTTTACAATCTGGAACAAAAGTTATGGAAACAAGAAATATAGGTACATTTGAATCCTTGGTTAGAATTAAAAATGAGATACCTGCTGAAATTCAAATATTTAAAATTAAAGAAATTTGTAAAAAATATAAAGTATATTTTAAACAACATAATACAGACTATTTGTCTGATGATTCCTTAAACTGGCATCCAAAACTTGGCATACATGCTGCAAATGTTGCTCCAGAATTTGGAGTAGCCGAAACTCAAAATCTACTTAACCTAATGAAAAAATATAAAATGCTAAATTTATATGATGAATTTATTGATTTATGCGCGAAGTCAAATAAATGGAAAAAGTGGAAAATTGATGGTTCAAAACTTAATGACTATCAAAAAACAATTATTTGTGGACATTACCTATATTCATCTGAGAAAGGAAAAGCAATTATCGATGAAACTAAATCAAGACTAATAAAAAAAAATATTAATTATCAAAATTTAGCCAAAAAAATTGTAAAAAAATCAATCTTAAGATATATGAATTGCTTTAAATTGATTGGCGCTAATTAAATGAAAAAAAAAAAGCGTGTAGCGACTATTATACTAAATCGTAACTTACCCAATGTAACTGATAGATTATTCAATAATTTGAAGGCCTATAATGATGATATTTCTGATATTTTTATCGTTGAGTCAGGGTCCGATAAAGACAAACTTTCAAAAAATTATACCTGGTATGCAAAACAAAATTCTATAAAAAAAAAAGGTTTAAGGTTTTATAGGGGAATGAATTATGGTTTACTTAAATTATATGAAGAGGATAAGTTAAATGATTATGATGCTTTTTTTTTAATTACAAATGACTCTGTTTTTGAAAAAAAACCTATTATAAAAAAATTGTTATCTTATTTTGATAATGATAAAAAACTGGGAATATTATCACCATGTTCAAAATTCTGGGGAGAAAAAAAATTAATCCCAAAAAACGGCATAAAATACTTCTGGTTCCTTTATGACAATACAATATTAATTAGAAAAAAATTACTGTATAAACTAATGAACAAAAAAAACCCAAACTATTATAACTTTTTATTTGATGGAAGAAACTTCAGGGGTTATGGACTTGTCAGCGAGCTTATATCAAAAGCTTATAAACTTAATTGGGCTTCAGGCATTACAAATTCTGTTTGGACCGAAGAAAATGAGACTTATTTGATAAATTATTCTGATTTAATTAAAACAGAAAATTACGATGATAATTTAAAATTATATTTTCGCGAAGGTCAGAGATGGATGAAAAAAAAATATGGTTTTAATAATAAATGGGAGTTAAATGCTTTTGTAAAAAAAAATTATGATAAATTCTTTAAATTAAATCCCAACAAAAAGAGGTTTAAAATATAAATGAATAAAAAAGAAATACTTGAAAATTTAGAAAAGTATAATTTTTATCATAGAATCAGACTTAATGATGAGATTATAACCCCAGGAATAAATAGAGCTCAAATTTCAAAAAATTTAAAACTTATAAATGAAATGGATATAAAAAATAAAAAGGTTTTGGATATTGGCTGCAGGGATGGTATTTATTGTTTTGAAGCTGAAAAATTGGGTGCAAAAGAGGTAATCGGAATAGATAATGATATTTCAGAAGCTGCAATAAATTTTTTAATTCCATATTTTAAATCAAAAGTTAAGATGTATGAAAAGAACTTATTTGATCTAACAACCGAAGATTTTGGAAAATTCGATGTTATTTTTTTCCCTGGCACTCTTTACCACTTAAGATATCCATTTTTTGCTTTAAAAATCGTTTCTGATCTTTTAAATGAAGGAGGACAATTATTAATAGAAACTTCAATTTTACTTGAGGATAAAGACAGAGCTATGCTTTTTTGTCCAACTGGAAAAGAAGGACCTTATGGATCTACATCCTGTACTTTTTTTAATTCCAAAGGACTTATTGATACTCTTAACTCGATAGGAATTAAAGTGATTAGTCATAAATTATCTTTAAAAGAAAGTTTTTTAAAAAATTTTTTAAAATCAATTTTAAGAATATTTAAAATTAAAACTTTATTTGGAAAAAACTTAACCTCAGTTTGTAGAGGACTATTTTATTGTAAAAAAGACAGCTCAATTATAAATAAAAATGATCATGAATATTGGAACTTTTCTCATAAAAGACATTCAATTTTTCAAAAAGAAAGCAAGTCATATAAAGATTTCTTTAAGGGTAGAAATGAAAAAAAGTAAAATAAACTTTGGTGGAAACATTATTAAAAGAATTGAGAATAATATTATTAGAGAAAAGCTTATGAATAACAATAGATATTATTATGAATATTTTAAAGCAGTAAAAAAAGGAAATTTTCATTTAAAAAATATAAATAATGCAAATTTAATATTTTTAAAAAAAAATAAAAAATCGTCAATTTTTATTGATAATAAGTCTTATAAAATCAGCAATCTTAAAGGACTTTTTATAAAGAAAAGGCAAATTTCTTTAAAAATCAAAAATGGTCCTGTAAGTTTCCTGATAGCTGGAATAAAGCAAAAAATTAAAAATGAAAAAATTGTAAAATTGAGAAAAAAATTTTATAAAGTGACTAAACCTTGGGGGTATGAGTTATGGCTTAATGGAGAAAAGCCAACATTTGCATTTAAAAAAATATTTATAAGAAAAGGTCATCAAACAAGCCTTCAATATCACAAGAAAAAATATGAAACAAACTTTCTTTACAAAGGTATAGCAAATCTCTTCTATACAAAACACAATAATATAAGACAAACTAAAAAAATATTAAGCAAGATAGAATTTAAAAAGATTGTAAGTAGAGATGTTGTGAACGTAAGACCAAATATTGTTCATCGTATTAAGGCATTAACTGACATTAGTTTATATGAAGTTTCTACTCCTCATCTGAGTGATGTAATAAGAATTGCAGATGACAACAATAGAAAAAGCGGCAAAATATTAAAAGAGCATAGAAAATATTAGTGAAAAATATAACAGTTTGCATTTTAACGGCGGGTGTTGGGTCAAGAATGGAAGAGTATACAAAATCTTTTAATAAAGCCTTACTACCAATTAACAAAAAAGCTTCTATATCTTTAATTTTAGAAAAATTCCCGAAAAACACAAAGTTTGTAATTGCTACAGGTTATAAAAAAAAACAAGTAAAAGAATTTTTAAAAACTAATCATCCAAATAATAAATTTAATTTTATTAATATTAACAATTATGAGGGAAAAGGTAGCGGGCCAGGTTTATCTTTATTAAAATGCAAAAAATATTTAAATAAACCATTTTTTTTTGTTTCATGTGACACTTTATGGAATAAAAATCAAAGATTCATTCAAAATGAAAATTGGATGGGTATACCTATAAAAAAGATTTACGAAAAAAAGAATTATTGTAATTTATTATGCAAGAACAAAAGAGTTCTCTCAATTTATGATAAAATTGACACAAAAAAAAATACTAAACAGTTTATAGGTTTTGCGTTTATTAAAGATCATAAAGAGTTTTGGGAGGGTATTAAAAAAGATCAAACAAAAAGTAAAGAACCTCAAGTATCTGCAGGTTTTAAAAATATTCTTAAATCAAAAAGAAAAATATTAGAAAAGAGATTTGATTGGATAGATATAGGCACAAAGGAAAAATATTTAAAAGAACTTATCAAACATGAGAGTTTTAATTTTTCAAAACAATCTCAATATATTTATATAAATGAAGATAGAGTTACAAAATATTTTGAAAATCCTCAAATAATAAAAAATTTAGTTTATAAAGCCCAAAAAAATAAAAAGGTTTATCCTAAAATTTTAAAAAGAGGTATTAATTTTTTAAGCTATGAGTATTTTGATGGACAAACATATTACAATTTTTATGATCCAAATAAATTTAAAATTTTATTAAATTATCTAAACAAAAATTTATGGAAGAGAGCTTATATAAATCAAAAAGATTTCCAAAAAAAATGTTTAAAGTTTTACAGAAATAAAACCGAAAAAAGAATTAATTTATTTAAAAGGAAAAATAAACAAATTAGTTTTGTAAAAAATAGTGTAATAAATAATGAAAACGTCTTTTCATATAATAAACTATTCAAAATGATTAATTGGAAAAAAATTTCTTATGGAACTCCATATCATATACATGGGGATTTACAATTTGATAATATTTTATTCAACAAATTTCAAAAAAAATTTAAACTAATAGATTGGAGACCTGATTTTTTAAAAAATGTTGTGATAGGAGATATCTATTACGATTTTGCAAAATTACTAGGTGGTCTAATTCTTAATTACGATTTTATAAAAAAAAACATGTTTAAGATAAGTATAAATAATAGAAAAATTTTTCTTAGATATAAGAAAAGAAAAAATACAGATAAGTGTATAAAAGTATTGAGTAATTTTGCTTACTCTAAAGGATTATCTTTTAAAAAAATACAAATTATAACAGGCTTGATTTTTTTAAATATGTCTCCTTTGCATTTTAAACCATTTGATATCTTTTTGTTTCAGCTTGGGAGGTTATATTTAAATAATGCGATCAAAAATTATGAAAATAGATAATAAAACTAAATTGTATGTTTCAGTTTCCTCTAATCCAGGCAATACAGGTTCTAGGCTTCACAACACATGTTTTAAACTTCTTAAAGTTAATGCAATTTACGTTCCTTTCAAATGTAATTCTATAAAGGAAGTTTTAGCATTAATTAAATCTGATAAGATTTTTGGAATTTCAGTTTCAATGCCATTTAAAAAAAAAGTTTACAAGTACTTAAATAAAGTTGACAAATATTCGAAATTAGCAAAAACAGTAAATACTATCGTCAAAAAAGGTAAAATAACTATTGGATATAATACTGACATTATTGCAATAAAAAAGATTTTAAAAAAAATAAATTTCAGATTAATTAAAACAATAGTAATACTTGGTAATGGTGCAATGGCAGAAACGATATACAATTTTTTAAAAAAAAAATATAAAAACAAAATTATATTATGCTCAAGGTCTCTTAAGAAATATTCAAAATGGAAGATAAGAAAAAATGATATAAAAATAAATTGGAAAAAAAGAAATAATATTTCAGGAAATTTGTTAATAAATTCAACACCAATAGGAATGAGGGGTATTAAGGACGAAACCTTGTTATCAAAAAAACAATTAGTCAAATTTAAATTTATAATCGATTTACCTGTTTCAAAAAAAAATAAATTGATGACCTCAGCAAAAAAAAATAGAATACAATATTTTAGTGGAAAAGAAATTAGTTTTTATCAAGGTGTTGAACAGTCTAAGATGTATACCAACAAAATATTAAACGAAAATTTAATTAAAAGAAAACTTAATTATTCGAATGATTTTTAAAAAAAAAAGAAGGGAATTTATTAAAAAAACATTTTTAATATTCAATCTATTTCTATTAGCGAAAATAAAATTTTTAAAAACTTTTTTTAAAAAAAAATATAAAAAAACAATTTGGATATTAAAAGATACAGATATTTAGTTTGCTTAAACTTGTTTAATTTTTTTTTTAGTCTATTCTTAATAAAATTCAAATGATAAATAAATTAAAATTTAATAAAGAGCTCCATTTTCTAAGAAGTTTATCAATATTGTTGGTAGTTTTTTTTCATTTCGATTTATTGAATTTTAATGGTGGTTATGTAGGAGTTGATGTATTTTTTGTTATAAGTGGATACCTAATTACCTCAATTATTTTACAAGATAATAACTTCAAATTTACATCTTTTTATTTTAAAAGATTAAAAAGGATTTATCCTTTAATATTGTTTATAATAATATTTTCCCTTATTTTAGCTAACTTTATCTTATCTCCTATACATTATGAAAGATTAATTAATTCATCGCAATACACTGCTTTTGGATTATCGAATTTATTTTTCTTTTACGAAAGTGGATATTTTGATCAAGAAAAGCTTTTTAAACCTCTTTTACATACTTGGTCATTATCAGTTGAACTTCAATTTTATTTAATTTGGCCAGTCATAATTTATTTTATTAATAAGTTTTTTTACAAAAAGTTACTAATAATAATATTATTATTATTTATTATAAGTTTATCTCTTTCTTTTCTATACTCTAATAGAACAGATGCTTTTTTTTATTTTACTGGTTTTAGGATTTATGAATTTTGCATTGGAACAATCGCATATCTAATTTTAAATAAGAAAAAAATTAAACCAAACACATCTTTATTTTATTTTGGTTTAGTATTAATTTTTATCTCAAGTATTTATTTTAATGAGAACTCTAATTTTCCAGGGGCTATAGCTCTGGTACCTTGTATTGGGGCTTTTTTGATAATAATTTTTAAATTGCCAAAAAGTAATAACTTAAACATTTTTGAAAATAAGTTTATAAATTTAACAGGGAATATAAGTTACACAATCTACATAGTACATTGGCCAATCTTAATTTTTTATACTTATCATTTTATGAGATTTCCAGATAATTTAGAAAAAATTTCATTAATTTTTATAATCTTTCTATTCTCAATATTTTTAAATAAATATTATGAGACACCACTAAGATATGGCAAAGTAAAAAGCAAATTCCAACTAAGTAATTTATATCTTTTTGCAATATTTTTTAGTTGTATTCTTTCGATTCAATTTTCAAAAGAAAATATTCAAAAGCCATTACAAAATAATTTTTATGAAAATGAAGTAATCAAAACAGTTTTTGATGGAAGAGATTTAAAAAATAGAATTGAAGATGCAATATATGAAAAAAATATGAAAATTAATCCTGCAGATATAAAAAAAGATTCTATAAATATTGTTATTGGAGATAGTCATGCACTTGATTTTTATTTAGCTTTAACAACTTTAAATCAAACAGAAAAGTTTAAATATTATGATTTTGATTATTTTTATTGTTTTAATAAAAAAAATTTCAAAGATAGAATAATTAATACTTTAAATTACAAAGTACTTAAAAGGAAAAATAGTTGTGAGATCGCATTAAAAGAATTAAATATGAGTTATATTTCAAAAGCAAAAAATTTAATCATTTCAAGTAGATGGAATAGGGACGTAGACTTCACTCAAATTTCTAATTACTTTAATGTTTCAAATCAAAATAAAATAATTGTAATAAATGGTCATAAATTCTACGATATACCCACACTGTATTTTAAAACAAAATCAAATGTGAACAATTTTGCAAAAAACCTATTAAAACAAAATTATATATCGCTAGAGAAATTAAATTTTTCAGAAAAAAAAGATCTAAAATTTTTTGATAAAACACCATTAAATTGTAATCCTAAATGTTTGGTTTTTAAAGATGGTTATTTATTGTATTCAGATAAAGATCACTGGTCCATGAAATCTATGAAATATTTTGGAGAACAAATTAAAGCTAATAATTTTTTTAAATTAGTTAAGTGACAATTCTTTTTTATAATGCATTAAACGATAGATCTTAAGCAAAAAATTTTGTAATTTGAACTTTTCAAATATCTTTGGATATTTAAACAGAATAAATCTTGAAAAAATATCAAAATCATTTTTGTTCACAATTTTCGAAAAGTTGTTTTCTCTCCCAATCATATTTATACTATCAGGTGTTTGATAAGCAATTCTTAACATAATTCTTTTGTTTTTTTTACAATATCCTCCTCGATGATAACATCTAAAACTATCAATAAAAATCCCATCACCAGATTCTCCTTTAAATACGTTTGTTTCTTCATTTAATTTTTCAAATACATCTAAATTAATTTTATTTCTCTCTCCTTGAGAACTGTTTTTTTTTATATTTGAAATTTTGTAAAATACTCCTAAATCATTTTTTTTTTTTAAATAATGGAAAGGACCATTATCTTCTCCTAGTTCACCAATTGGTGCAAACAAATCAAGCGATTTAAAACCAAAATCATCTTTGTGCCACAACATTGGACCTCTTTCGTTTGTGTTTTGTACCGGAATATTTAAATTTAAATTAATTTTTGAGATAGTTGGCATTACTCCTAAATAGTTAGATACTATAGAAACGTTCATTGAGTTTAATGCAAAATTAATAATCTTTTTTTGTAAACTTTGTTCAATAAATGGAAACATATCAATTACGTAAGCTTTTTTCCCATGAAGATAATGACCTTCAGGAAAAGATTTTTGGTTGAGTTTATTTTCCATTTCAAGCAAAAAATTATTATTTAACTCTTTTTCAATTTGATTAGATATATCTTTAATCTTCTCATTAGATCTAATTACAATTTTATCGTTCTTTTTGATAAATAACTTTTCGTAGACTCTCTTTTTTTTGGTAATTTTGTAAAAGATATATAACAGTTTGCCTTGAATATTTAATAGATATTCCCAGAAAATATTATAAATAGGTATCAATATATATTTCAGAAAAATTATCCAAAAATAAGTTTTTTTAACATTTTTTAAAAGAGAGCTCATTATAATGGTATATCAAAATAAATAATATTGTATACTCAAACAATGTCAACAAATGACCAAAAAAAAAACATTTTTTTAAAAGAAATTATTCCACAAAATAAAGTTTGTGAAAATTCTAAAATTAGTAAAATAAGATAAATGAAAATAGCTATTTGTTATTATGGATTGGTTGGAAGTAGTAATTTTAAATATGGCAAGGGAAGCTCCCTTGATCCAGAAATTGCTTATAATTCCCACAAAAAATTTTTGTTTGATAACAAGTATAATATAGACATCTTCATTCATTCTCAGTCTTTTGACCAAAAAAAAATATTAATAGATCTTTATAATCCAAAAGAATATTTTATCGAAAAACAAAAAAATTTTTTCTTTCAAGCTCTATTTCATAAAGAGGTAATTAATAATTTTTTATCTATTCCCTTTAAAATTTTTAAGAGAAATGAGAATTTTAAATCAGTATCAGAGAAATTTAGAAAAACTTTTTTAAGATGTAAAAACTCTCGCAGTAGGTGGTATAGTACAAAAAAAGTTGTAGATTTAAAAAGAAAATACGAAATAAAAATGGGTTTTAATTATGATTTGGTAATGTTGACAAGATTAGATGTAGGTTTTTTTTCTAAATTTGACTTTGACACATTACCTAAAGAGAAATTGACAGTTTCAAATCATAATGATGTTCCAGCTCCAAGAAACAATTATAAACAAGAAGTTCTAAAAAATAATAGAACTGAAGAGAGGGGAATTTCAGATTTTTGGTTTATATCATCTTCTAAGAAAATCGATAATTTTGCATCTTTGTATGATAATTTTAATAGATATTCCATTAGTCCTCACGTTTCGTCATATCAACATACAAAAAAAAATAACATTGAATTAAATTTTTATAAGTACCGAAGTATTGATCATGAGGTAATTAGAAGGATAAATAAAAGCAGTGAATAAAAAAAAAATATTAATTACAGGTGTAGCAGGATTTATAGGTTTTAGCTTAGCAAACAAACTTCTGAATAATGATTATACTATTTATGGTTTAGATAATATTAATAATTATTATGATGTTAAATTAAAAAAAAAAAGAATTAGTTTTCTAAAAGAAAAATTTAAAAATAACTTTAAATTCAAACTTCTCGATATATCTGATACGAAAAAAATAAATAACTTTTTTTCCAAACATTCATTTGAAAAAGTCTTTCATTTTGCGGCTCAGGCTGGTGTTAGATATTCTTTATATCATCCTGAGAAATATCTTAATAGTAATTTAGTTGGCTTTTCTAATATAATTTTTAATTGCAAAAAAAAAAAAATTAAACATTTAATTTATGCAAGTTCGAGTAGTGTTTATGGAGCCAATAAAAAGATACCTTATAAAGAGAAGCACGAAGTTTCTCTACCAATGCAATATTACGCAGCAACAAAAATTTCAAATGAGCTAATTGCTCAGAGTTATTCAAGTTTATACAAATTAAAATGCACTGGATTAAGATTTTTTACTGTCTATGGTCCTTGGGGTAGGCCCGATATGTCGATCTATAAATTTGTTGATAGTATAATTAAAAATAAACCAATTGAAGTTTATAATAATGGCAATCATTCAAGAGATTTTACTTATATTGATGATACCATTAAACTTACACTTGGGGTTGCTAATAGTAACATTTATTTTGATAAAAATAGATATCATAGAATTTTAAACATTGGACACGGCAAACCAACTCCCCTTAAAAAATTTATTAAAATAATTGAGATAAAAACAAAAAAAAAATTTAAAATAATTTTAAAACCAAAGCAAAAAGGCGATATGATTAGAACTTATGCTTGTACAAATAAACTCAATAAAATTATTAAACTAAAAAATAAGACAAGTTTAGACACAGGAATAAGCAAATTTATTAACTGGTATAAAGAGTATATTTTTGAAAAAATTTATTAAATGAAAATAATTGAATTTTTTGGATTACCTTTCTCAGGAAAAACCTATTATTGCGAGTATTTAAAAAAAAAAATATCAAAAAATCACGAAATCTTTAATGTTAAAAATCTTGTAATTTTTTATTTAAGAGAAAATAACAAAGAAAATTTATATTCATTATGCTTATATATGAAATATAAATTTTTTAAGGATACTGATAAATCTAGATCAGATGAACAAAAAATTTCCTTAAAAAAAGAAAATAAATCTATATTTTTTACTTTTACAAAAAAAATTTTATTTAAAAGTTTCCTAGAGTTTCATAGAAAAAAAAATATTCTATTCAAAGAATCCAAAAAAAAATATCAAACTTTCTTTAATTTAACATCTAAAATTATTGAGAAAGAAAAAAACAGACAAAGAAAAAAAATTTTGAAAAGATGGTTCAAAGATGAGTTGATTTCAGTTTACATTGCTAACTTTAAAAAAAAAGAGGGAATTTTGTTAATGTCCGAAGGTTTTATCCAGAGATTTCATAGTTATTATTTGTATGAAGATGAGCTAGATTTAGATTTATTAAAAAATTATTTAAATCTAAGACCAAAATCAGATTTTATTTTTTTTGTTGATACTAGCAAAGATGTTATCAAAGATAGATTGGAGAATTTTATTAAATTTGAAAAAAATAAATTTTATTTTAATAATCTAAATAAATTGGATATAAAATTCTCAAAAATTATGAATTTAATAAAGCATACTAATGACTTTTATGTTGTAAAAAATGAAAAAAACCTGAGTCAAGTTTTTCGTATTCTTGATAAGTAATTTATGATGAAAATGAAAGTTTTACACATTGTTGGAGGATCGATAAAAAATGGAGCTTTCAAAGGGGCTGCAATTTTGCATAAAGGTTTGCTAAAGGAGAACATAGATTCAAAAATATTAAATGATTCAAATTTGAAAATCCAAAATATTCAACTTGAACAAGATAAAAAAATTGTATCGATTAAAGAAAGATTACTTTTAAATTTTTTAAATAAAATTTATGTCACAATAGAGAAAATATTGAAATTTATCTTTTTACACAGTCCAAGAGAAACATTTAGTATTAGTATTTTGGGTTTTGATATTACTAAGTTCAAAGAATACCAAGAAGCAGACATAATCCATATTCACTGGCTCGGTCAAGGATTTATAAATCTAAATTCTTTATCAAAAATCGATAAACCAGTGGTATGGACAATGAGAGACATGTGGCCATTCAGCGGAGGTCCTCATTATACTATGGACTTTGAGAAATATGAAAAGTCTCGTATTTCCCAATTAATTAAAAACTACAAGAAAAAAAACTATAAAAAGAATTTTATTTTTGTGGCAGTCAGTAAGTGGTTAAAAAAAGAAGCTGAAAGAAGTTCAGTTCTTAAAAATTATAATATAATCCAAATTGATAATAATATTGATTCTAGTAATTTTGAAGAGTTAGATAAAGAAAAAGCAAGATCAATTTTAAATATTAATACAAAAAAAAAAGTTATTTTATATGGCGCCCAAAATCCTCAAAGCAAAAGAAAAGGTTGGAATATTTTTACAGATACATTAAAAAAAATTGATAAATCAAAATATTTTTTGTTAATTTTTGGTAATTTTTGGTCTAATAAACTTTTACAAGATATAGGCATTGAATATAAAAGTCTTGGTTATATAAATGATAATAAAATTCTTAATGCAGTATATAATTCATCAGATCTTTTTATAGCTTCTTCAATACAAGACGCATGGCCAAAAATATTTGCTGAGGCAATGTATTGTAAAGTTCCAGTTATATGTTTTAAAAATACTAGTATTTCCGAAATAGTTGACCATAAAACTAATGGTTTTATAATCGATGAATATAATACTGATCTATTTAAAGAAGCTATTGATTGGATTTCAACTCAATTAGACAAAAACAACAACCTTGGAGAAAATGCAAAAGAAAAAGTAAAGAGATATGATTCTAAAATCATTGCATCAAAATATTTTGAATTATATAAAAAAATATATAAGACCAATACTTCTTGAAACTAAATCTTTGAAAAATGCCTTATACATCTTAAAAAAAATAATATTAAAACAAAAATTTTGTTCTGTTTATTATTTATTCTTATAAGCGTTTCTTCTAAGACGTGCTCAAAAAAACTATATTTGCTTGAAAATCCGCCACCCTCAAACTTGCTTATTATGTCGTACTTTGAGGTTTGACCACCCTTATATTTTTGTGATTTTATCATTCTCCAAAAAAAATCATAATCAGATGAACAGGGATATTTTAAATTATAAAGTCCAATTTCATTATGAATTTTTTTCTTTACAAAAAAGCCACCTGAGTGAGCAGGATAAAAATTAAAACTCCATCGCATTTTTTCTGGTTCATATTTATAGTAAACTTTTTTTTTTAAAACAGCTCCAAATAAAAAATCATAATTATTTTTAATCAAAAATTTTTTTGCTGTTTCGAGAGAATTCTTATTAAAATAAGTATCATTAGCATTAATAATATTTATGTATTTCCCTGTGCTCAATTTTATTCCCTTATTTATTGCATCATATATACCCTTGTCTGTTTCACTTAAAAAAATCTTAATTTTTTTTCTAAAGCTTTTTATAACGCTTAAAGTTCCATCACCAGATTTTCCATCTATCACAATTACTTCATAATCAGTAAAGCTTTGATTAAAAATACTTTTAAGTGTTTTTTTCAAACCATTTTTATCATTCAAAACAGGAATCAAAATTGATATAAACTTTCTTTTTATAGATCTTTTTTTGGGCATATTTATAAAGTAATTATATAACTAATATATTTAATGATAGAAAACAAAAAAAAAATTAAAATTTTTTACTGGTCACCATTCATATCAAAAGTAGCTACTGTAAAAGCAGTTTTAAATTCCGCAATAAGTATTCAGAAGTTTGGCCAGGAAAGATATCAAACTAGTGTAATAAATTCAGTCGGTGAATGGAATGAATATGAAAATAAATTTATTGAAAATAAAATTGGTTTGGTTAATTTTTTCAAAAAAAATCAAATTCAAAACTTTAAAACAAAAGGTTTTTTTTATAGCAGGTTTCTCTACATTTTTATAATCTTAAAATCATTTTTGCCTTTATTAAACTTGTTAAAACAAAATAAAGGATCTTATGTTATTATACATTTGTTGACCTCTCTCCCACTATTTCTAAATTTAATTTTTAAGCTAGACAATAAATTTATTTTAAGAATTTCTGGTTACCCAAAGTTAAATCTAATTAGAAAGTTTTTTTGGAAAATAGCACTTAGAAAAATTTATTTTGTTACTTGTCCTACCGAAGAAACAATGAAAAATCTTATATCGGATAAAATAATAGATAAAAATAAAATTTTTTTGTTACGAGATCCAGTATTAAATATAAGGGAAATTCACTCTAAATTAAATTTAAAAAAAGACGAAGAATTTTTAAATTTTGAAAACAAGAAATATTACTTAGCGATTGGAAGATTAACTAAACAAAAAAATTTTTCTTTTTTAATAGATTGTTTTTTTGAGATAATAAAAAAAGATTTAAATAAAGTTTTAATTATTATTGGTGAAGGTGAAGAATACAAAATGTTAAAAGATAAAATTTTAAGTTTGAATTTGACTAATAATATTTTTTTATTAGGTTATAAAAATAATGTATTTGATTACATTAAAAAAGCAGAAGCATTTTTACTATCATCTTTATGGGAGGATCCTGGATTTGTAATTATTGAGGCTGCATATTTTGGAAAAAAAATACTTTCGAGCGATTGTAGAAGTGGACCCAAAGAAGTTCTTCAACATGGTGAAGCCGGATTATTGTTTAAAAATAATTCTAAAGAGGATTTTCTAGTACAATTTGAAAAATTAAATAATTTAAATTACACAAAATTGAATAAAATGAAAATTCAAGCGAAAAAAATTTCAAAAAATTATACTTTATTTAATCACTTTAAAAGTATCATAAAATTAATTAATTAGTTAAAGTTTTAAAATATTCCTTCAAATATGAATATTTAGAGAGAATTTTTTCTTTTTCGCCAAAATCTAATATAGTTCCATTTTCTATAATCAATAACTTGTTACAATTTTCAAGGGTGCTTAGTCTATGTGCTATCATAACAATGATCTTATCTGTGTTATTAACAGCAATGTTTTTGATTAATTTTTTTTCAGTTTCAACATCCAGCGCACTTGTAGCCTCATCTAACAAAATAAAGTTTGGTCTCCTAAATAAAGTTCTAGCAATACCAATTCTTTGTTTTTGACCACCAGATATTCTTACTCCTCTCTCACCCACAATAGTCTCCACACCCTTTTCAAGGTTATTTACGAATGTTTCTAGAAGAGAAGTTCTAACTACTTCGTTCAATACATTTTTATCAATTGAATTTTCATCTATTCCAATTGCTATATTATTTTTAATAGAGCTATCTAGAAGCTGAATATCTTGAGGAACATAACCAATCTGTCTTTTGAAATTTTTACTAAGAAATAATTTTTCCTGATTATTTATTAAAATTTCCCCACTTTGTGGTTTGATTAATCCTAAAATTAGATCACCTAAAGTGGATTTACCAGATCCTGTTTTGCCTATTATACCTAGAATATCGTTTTTTTCTAATTTCAAATTGATTTTATTTAGAATTAAGTCATTACTTGTTACATACTTAAATGAAATATTTTTTAATTCAATTTTTTCAACTCTTATACTTTCCACATTATCTGAGTTTTCTTTTGAAGTAGTTGAAAATTTATTTTGAGTATTCTCAAGATCTAAATCTTTTAGAATTAATTCGGCAGCATACATGTTAGTTATTAAATGATTAATATTCTGATTTATTGCAGCAAAGGCGGGAATCATTCTAATTATAGACAAAGATAAAAAAGTAAGGGTGGGAATTAAATTTGTTAAGCTAGTGTTAATTGAAATTAAATAAATTACCAAAAGCGACATTCCTAGAACAGACGCAAACTCTAATAATATTCTAGGTAAAGGATTAATTATTCTAATCAAAAGAGTATTTTTTAACATCAATTTTTGTGAACGAAAATATTTTTTATTAAAAAAATTCTCTATACCCAAAAGTTTAATTGTTTTGGTACTTTGAAAAGTTTGATTTAAAATATTGTATATTTCCGTTCGAAATATACTTTGCTCTCTACCTATGTTTTTTACTTTATTTTTTATAGCAATAAATAAAACGAACGAAAATATAAGTATACAAAGAAATATAAGAATTGTTCCTTTTAAGTTGATCATTATTAATCCAAATCCTAAAATGATTAACAAAATCAAATCTTTAAATATATTTATAAAACCAAATATAAATTTTGCATATCTACTCGACTCATCTTTAATTATGTTTATTAATTTTGACGAAGAAGTAACTAAAAAAAATTCATAATCGTTACTTAGGTACTTTTTATATAGACTTATAGAAATTGCTTTTTCTATCCCAAGTTCAATTTTAGCCAGTACCCAATTAAATAATGATAAAAATACACTTTTTATAAAATAAATTATGATTAAAAGAATGGCAAACGTGTATATTAAATCTCTTTGAGAGATTTCAGTGATGTAATCTTTTATTTGTCCATCAGGAATTTTAGAGACGAAATAATTAGTATCTGCTATCAAAGTAACAAATAGTGCTATTGATCCCAAACCAATAATTTCTGTTATAGACACTAAAGTTGCAAAAGCTAGTGTAGACAAAATAAAGATTTTTTGTCTTAATGATAAAAGTTTTAATGTTGATTTAATAATTGATCCCATAAATTTTCTTAATTAATTAATTTGTCATTAATAAGGCTATAATACTTATTAAGATTTTTGTTATAATCAAATCTATTTAAATTTTTGTAAGAAAATATTATTTTTGGTCTTAATTTTTTTTTATTCTTTGCATAAAACATTATCTTTTTACCCAAATCTTTTGCACTGCCAGTTTTAAATAAGAAACCTCCTTTACCGTTTAACAGAATTTCCTTAGGTCCGGTTGGACAATCAGAGGATATTACAAATTTTTTTAATACCATGGCCTCAAGAATTACATTTGGTAATCCTTCAAATTTCGATGATAAAATAAATAAGTCAGATTTTTTAATAAACTTAAAAGGATTATTTTGAAAGTCTATTAGTTTAATTTTGTTTTTAAGATTATTAATTTGAATAAAATCAAGTAATTTATTTTTTAAAGCTCCTCTTCCAACTAAAACTAATTTAAAATTCAGTTTTTTCTTATAGATATTTAACGCCTTAAGAAGAGTAATCTGATCTTTTTGATCTGCAAATCTTGCTACATTTATTATATTTAGACTTTTTTTGCCAAAAAATTTTATGTTAATTTTTTCTTTTGATTTTTTCAAAATTTCTTTTTTATTTAATGGGTTATATATACAAACAGATTTTACATTAAATTTTTTTTTAAGCTCTTTCCTAAACTCGTAGCTATTGACTATTATTAAGTTTGATAATTTTAGTAATTTTTCAAAAATAAAAGTTTTTACAAAGTTTTTTGACCATCCAGAGGGAGAAGAGTTAGATCTAGTTATTACTTTAATCTTAAAAATTCTACAAATCAAAATACAATAAAGATTTGCTTGAAATGCAAAAACTACACAATTGTTATCTTTAAGAAAAATTTTTATTAAATGTATTAAACAAATAAAATATCTTCCCTTTCGTCCCATTTTGTCCCAAAATTTGAAGTAAGGATTAATTATATTGATATTTTTAAATTTATTATTGAATTTCCTACTAGCGTTAATTAGTGTTATATTTGAGATCTTTTTGGCTAGAAAATTTGAAATTATAAATAAATTTTTCTCAACCCCACCACCTTCTATAGCAGGCATAAAGATTATTAATTTTTTTTTTTTCATTATTTTAATTTAATTTAATTTGTTATATTTAAATATAACTTTAAATTTTAAAATGAAATACGTCAGTGTTATAGTACCTTATTATAAGAAAAAAAAATTTATTCAAGCAACATTAAACTCAATCTTAAATCAAACATATAAACATTTTGAAATAATACTAGTTTATGACGACGAAGATAAAACTGATCTGATTTTTTTAAAAAAACTACAAAAAAAAGATAAAAGAATTAAGATTATTTTAAACAAGAAAAATATAGGTGCAGGAAAATCTAGAAATAAGGGTATCAAAATAGCCAAAGGAAATTACATTGCTTTTCTAGATAGTGATGATTTATGGCTAAAAGATAAATTGAAATTTCAGATAAACTTTATGAAAAAAAAAAAAGCTTTAATATCTTCAACGTCTTACAAAATCATAGATGAAAAGAATAAATCAATTTCTTTTAGACATACTGAAAAAGTTATTACTTTTGAAAAACTTCTTAGATCATGTGACATAGGTCTATCAACTGTTATAATAAAAAAAAATGTCTTTAATAAAAAAATAGAATTCCCCGATTTAAAAACCAAGGAAGACTTTGTTATGTGGTTGCAAATTTTAAAATTATTTAAATGTAATGTTTATGGTTTAAATAAGATATTAACTAAATGGAGAAAAACTCGTAATTCTTTGTCATCAGACTCTATTCAAAAAATTTTTGATGGATTTAAAGTATATAACAAGTATTTAAACTTTAACATTTTTAAATCAATTTATTTTTTACTAATTTTGTCAATAAACTTTTTAAGGAAAAATTCTTAAATTTAATAATTTAGTGTTTTAAAGTTAACTTTAATCTTCTCTTTAAACCCACCAAGTTTTGAAGGTAAAATCTTTTTAATATACCATTTAAATCTTGCGTAAATTATCCTACTAGAATTCATTCCATTATCAATTTCAATACATTTAATTGGTTTTTTTGAGTACAATACAGCACATCTTGATAAGTTTGATTTAGAAGTAATTAAGTAAGACATTTTTGAAAGTAATAACATTTGCTCTAAAGACTCTTTACCAAGTTTATATCTATGGTTTTTCCTTATATTCAAATTAAAAATTTTGTCTTTATTTGACCTAAAACAGTTTGTAAAACAAACTTTATCCTCATACTTATTCTTAAATTTTTCCAAATATTTTTTTTGATCTGTAACTAAAAAAATTTTATTAAATTTTTTTTTATTTATTAAAATATCTATTATATTAAAGACTTGACTTAAAGTTGGAGGCAATGGATGATTTGGTGTATGTTTCATGTCCGTACCTCTTAAGTGGATGCCTATAACTTTTTTATTTTTAAAATTTTTTTTTACAAAATGATTTACAAATAAAAAGAAATTTTTTTTAATCTTGATATTCTTTTTAAATAATTTTTTGTAATTTTTCTTGTCTATAAAATTTCTTGGCAAGGAAATATCTGGATCGCTATAAATTAGTTTTCCTGAGCGATAAACTTCTTCAATAGAATATTTTGTTATTGGTTCAAAATAGTATTCCCAAGAGTTGCTTGTATTATTTATTTTATTATATTGATTATAAATGGTATAGAAATTTTGCATATCTACTACTGGAATTAAATTTATTTTATTTGCGATTTTAATATGATTAAGAACGTAAAGAACATTTGAAAATAGTCCTCCCCCAGCTTTTTTAACTCTTATAACATAAAATTTTAAACTATTTTTCTTAAAATTATTAATCGATAAAATAGGAAATCTTTTAAAGAATAATTTATTATAGTTTTTTGATCTGGAAATTGGACTATCAAAAAGTTTGTTTATAATAAAATTTACAATTCTTCTTTTCATCTATTCAAATTTTATATAAAAATCTTCTTTATTTTTTATATTAGGTTGATCTAAATCGTGTTTTTTGTTTGTAAACTCACCAATATTGTTTGGATTTTTTGCAAAAGAAAATTCTAATAAACTCGGCTTATTGTCTGAAATCGGTCCTGCATTATTGATATGAATATGAACCAACTCAAGATTAAAATTATTAATAAAATTTTCAATTTTGTTAATATTTATATCAACATAATGAAACTCTATAACTAATCCTGACAACAGATGAGAGTTTTTTATTAAATCATCGAGCAATCTGTATTCTTCTCCTTCAATATCTATTTTTAAAAAAATTCTTTTATTTTCAGAAAATTTATTCAAAACATTTTTTAAACTCATATATCTTTCATCACCTATACCAAGACCTATTGAAAAAAAATCAACTTTATTATTTTTTATAAATTTTTTAAATTTAATAGGTCTTTGCATTTTTTTAAATGCTGAACAAATTTTATTAAATCCAGAAAATAATAAAATTCTTTTTAAAAAAATCGCAAACCAGGTAAAAAAGTAATATTGAGTATTAATCGTGTGATCAAAACATTTTACTTTGTTATTTGACATTTCTATATAATTTCTTTCAAAAGAATAATCCCAGGAAAGACCAGCAGAAATTAATAATTCAGATTCTTCTATAGATTTTTTTGAGACTAAATACCCACCATCATTATTTTTTCCCAAACGTATAAGATCGTAATTATACTTTGGTTGAAATTTTTTTGGCAATATTACTGTAGTATTAATCATATTCTTATAAATTAATTATTACAAAATTATAAATTATCTATATTATTGTTCAGTATTAATGCAAAGAAAATATTAATGATAATCAAATATTTAAAAAATAGCCTTAAAAGTATATTAAACAAATATGGATACGAAATAATAAAAAAAAATAAGTCTAAATATAATAAATACGATACTCCCTCAAAAGAATTAATCGATACATTAATAGCCTCAAAAGGTATTTTACATATTGGTGGCCATAGAGGAGATGAAACGCATATTTATAACTGGTTTGGAAAAAATGTAATTTGGTTTGAAGCAAATCCAGAAATATTTGAACACTTAAAAAAAAATGTATCTAAGTTTAATGGTCAAACCGCATTAAATAGTTTGCTTTTAGATAAAGCGGGCCAAGATAAAGAATTTTTCATTTCAAGTAATGATGCAGCATCTTCTTCAATTTTTCATTTTGGAGAATTAAGCACTGACAATAAAAAAAAAATTTGGTTTAACAAAAATTTATTTATGAAAAAAAAGATTATGCTTAAATCAAATACATTAGATCAAGTGATAATAGAGAATAATATTAATATAAATAATTTTGACCATTGGGTAATTGATATTCAGGGAAGTGAATTATTATTTTTAGCTGGTTCAGAAAATTCATTAAGACATTGTAAATCAATTTATATAGAAATCAGTCAAGGTGAAGTTTATAAAAATGGTGCTCAATTTAATGAAATTAAGAAATACCTAAATGATAAAAATTTTTTTGAGGTAAATTCTCCAAAAGAACTTCATTGCGATTTGTTATTTTTGAGAAAACAAACCTAATACAATTTTCTATTAAGAAAAACTCTTTTATTTTCATTATAGGGCCATACTCTTACTTTATAGTTTTCGTCATTTTGAAATTTTAATACCTCTTCCCTCCAATTTGGACATTGAATACAATCAAAATAAGTAATGTGTTTTTTATTTCTATAGTCAATCGTTCCAGTAATGAATACACAAATTAATAAAAAGATTGAAATGTAACTGATGATTCTTTTTTTCTCCGTAAAACTTAATTTAAATATAATTAAAATTAAAGATAAACCAGGTATGACAGCATATCTTCCTGCAATTATGTCATTTACCCCACCAACAACCACAAAAAAAGAAGAAACAAAAAACAAATAAACTAAGGATAAATAAATAAATTTATCCTCTTTGTTTGAATTAATAATTTTCTTAAAAAAGAGTATTAAAAAGTATGAAGTTATAATTAAAATTACTAATGATAAAACCAATAATAAATTTTTATCTTCTTTTACAATGTTTAGGTTTGATGCAATTATATTAGGAAATGTTCCAGAAAAAAAAGTTCTAATAAGAACATTATATGTGTAAGAAATAAATTCATTTGATGAAATAAAAAAATCAATTTTGCCTGCTGATAAATTATTAGAAATTTTAGAATTTATTATTAAGCTAAATTGAATTAAGCTAGTAAAGACTAAAACTAATAAGGTCATTAAATTGTTAAAATTTTTGTTAATAAGAAATTTTAGAAAGTATATTGGTGTCATTAAACAAGAAT
>CENP01050692.1_pt1 | contig 31711 bp, 29 predicted proteins | sample 361281 | NCBI WGS metagenome assembly CENP01 (sample SAMEA2591122, study PRJEB7988) | marine metagenome | biome: marine biome (ENVO:00000447); feature: deep chlorophyll maximum layer (ENVO:xxxxxxxx); material: saline water (ENVO:00002010), including plankton (ENVO:xxxxxxxx) | depth 70 m | reverse complement strand
GAAGTTTCATTTGATAGAAGTAATTATATTAAAGCTGCTATAAAAGAGGTTTACAAAACTTTAATTATAGCTTTAATTTTAGTCACTATAATAATTTATTTGTTTTTAGGGAACCTAAGAGCACTTATTGTGCCTTTAATTGCTTTACCTGTTTCTTTGATTTCAACCTTTTTATCAATTTACATATTTGGATTTTCAATCAATCTTTTTACGTTAATGGCTCTAGTTTTAGCTATAGGAATTGTAGTGGATGATGCAATTGTTATGTTAGAAAATATTGTAAGACGTATAGAGCTAGGTGATAGTCCTCTCGTAGCAGCCTATAAAGGCGCTAAACAAGTATCATTTGCCATTATAGCCACAACTGTCGTTCTAGTAGCAGTTTTTATACCTTTAGTTTTTATTAAAGGCATAACTGGTGTGTTGTTTACTCAAACCGCAGTTACTCTTGCTTCGGCAGTTATAATTTCTAGTTTTGTAGCTCTTTCTTTAAGCCCGATGTTGGGAAGTAAGTTCTTAAAAAAAAACATGAATAAATCAAAAATTGTTTTAAAATTTGAAAAATTTTTAAAAAATTTAACCCATATTTATAAAATTTCCCTCTTAAACTGGATTAAAAAAAAGAAAATAATTACATCTTTTTTAGTTGGTACTCTTGCTTTAACTATTTTTCTTTTTAATTTTGCACCAAAAGAATTGATAGCTCCGGAAGATAGAGGAGCTTTCTTTGTAATCATTAAAGCGCCACAAGGTTCTGGTTTTAACTTTACAAAAAGTAAAGCGGAAGAAATTGAAAAACTTTTGTTACCTAACGTAGGACAAGGCGAATACAGGAAGCTTATAATGAGAGTCCCAGGATTTGGAAAATCAGCAAAACAAGTTAATAGTGGTTTTATTATTGTTCTTTTAGAGCCCTGGTCCAAAAGAGACCGTCATGGAGTAAAGATTATGCGGGAGTCGTTCGGAAAAATAGGACAAGTTCCAGGCGTGCTTGCTTTTCCAATTATGCCTCAAGGAATAAGAACTGGAGGAGTAGAGAGTCCAGTTCAATTTGTGATACTTGGAAATACTTATGAAAAACTGATTAAATGGAAAGAAATCATAAAAAAAGAAGCTAGGAAAAATCCTGGTCTAACGTCTATACAAGATGATTTTGATTTAAACAAACCTCAATTAAATGTTCAAATTGATCAAAAAAAAGCAGCAGATTTGGGAGTGTCAACTGAAGATATTGGAAGAACAATTGAAACTATTTTTGGTTCTAAGAGAGTTACAAATTTTACGCAAGATGGAAAAGAATATTCTATAATACTTCAAGGTGATATAAAAGATAGACAAGAACCTGATAGTATTAGTAAAATATTTGTAAGATCAAATAATAACGGTAAACTCGTTTCAGTTTCTAATCTAGTTGAATATAGTGAAGAAGGTCAATCACCTTTTTTAGCAAGATATAATAGACAAAAAGCAGTTACAATTTCTGCCAGACTAGTAGGCGACTATTCATTAGATGAGGCATTAAAATTTTTAGTAGACAGTGTAGAAAAAAATACTCCCCAAGCTAAAATAGCTTACAAAGGTGAGAGTGAGGAATACAAAAAAACTAATACGGAATTATATATTATCTTTTCTTTGGCTTTAGTTACTGCTTATCTTGCAATGTGCGCACAATTTGAAAGCTGGAAACATCCTCTCACAATTATGTTAACTGTTCCATTAGCTATTCTTGGAGGATTGCTTGGTATATTGGTGGTGGGATCTTCCTTGAATGTTTATAGTCAAATAGCATTAATTATTTTAATAGGTCTATCAGCTAAAAATGGAATTTTAATTGTAGAATTTGCTAATCAGCTCAGAAAAGACGGAAAAAGTCTTGAAGTTGCTGTATTTGAAGCTGCTGCCATTAGGTTTAGGCCAATTTTAATGACAAGTTTGTCTACCATAATAGGTGTTTTACCTCTAGTTTTAAGTTTTGGACCTGGTGCTGCTAGCAGACTATCAGTGGGGATCACAATTTTTGCTGGAATGATTTTTTCTACTTTTTTTACACTTTATGTAATTCCAACAGTTTACACAATTGTAGGAAGAAACACTCAGAGAATTGATGCAGTAGAAATCGAACTTAACAAGCAGCTTAAAAAATAATATATTTATTTTTATCTAAATTTTTTTTACAAAAAGTTAATTGTTTTTTATATTTGTTTGCCATCTCTTTAACTGATTTAGCATAAATAATGGCTTTTTTATCTCTAGAATAATTTTTATAGTCTCCCCAACCTTTATAATAAGCCAAGTACTGTCTATAAGCATCTTTTTTGGAAATTTTGAGAATTTTCGAAGTCTTATTAATATACCATCCTATAAAATCTACGGAGTCTTTAAATCTAGCTCTAGTTGCTAATGGATTATCAGTTTCTCTCTTATATTGTTCCCATGTGCCTTTAACGGCCTGAGAGTATCCAAATGAACTCGAAGGTCTTTTAAATGGAATAATTTTAAATAATTTCTTTCTAGGGGGTTTTGCTAACCAGTTAAAATCGCTCTCTTTTTTTACGAAAGCTAATTGCATATAGATAGGGGCTCCCCATTTTTCATATGAGGCTTTAGTATGTTTATACCATAAATATCTTTCTTCAAAAATAGCGCAACTATTTTGTGTATTTTTAGGTATTGATGAGCAGCTGATTAAAAATAACGAAAATAAAGTAAGATAAAAGTTTTTATGTCGAATCACTTAAGTATTATAAGTCTTTTTATATTTTTTATAAATTACAATTATAAATATTGCTAATAATATTCCAAAGAAGTTAGCAAAAAGATCTAAATATTGAAAAGATCTTTTTGGAATAAAAATATGAGTCAATTCACAAAATATTGATATCAATAGTAAAAAAAAAATTCTTTGTTTTAAAATTTTATCTTCAGCTGAACATATAAACCCAAGAAATGATAGATAAAAAAAGGCAAAAGCATGGTTAATTGACGTTCCAATAGGGTTAGTAATTATGTCCGGTTGAATATCAAAACTTCCATATAAAAGATATCCAATCAAACTTCCTGGAAAAAAATACAATATTAGTAATACTACTAGAGATATTATGTAAAGATACTGGGTTAACTGTAAAATAGTTTTTTTCATTTTAAATTTAATATATTACATAATATCTGATATTGATCTGATATGAGCAAATTAATTTTGGTAAGGCATGGTCAAAGTACTTGGAATGCAGAAAATAGATTTACTGGATGGGTAGATGTCGATCTATCTGAAAAAGGTATTTTAGAAGCACAAAAATCTGGAAGGCTAATTAAAAATCTAAACATTAATATTGATGTTTCTTATACATCATTTTTAAAAAGAGCTATCAAGACACTTACTACTATACTTCAAGAGAATAATTTGGAACTTAAATTTAATACTTCTTGGGAGATAAACGAGAGACATTATGGATCTTTAACGGGCTTGAATAAAGAAGAAACAAAAAAAAAAATTGGTGAGGAACAATTTAAAAAATATAGAAGATCATGGGATATTCCTCCACCGCCTATAGATGAGAAGGACAAAAATCATTCTTTATTTAGCCCTCTAAATGCAAGTATACCTGTTGGTATGATACCTTTTACTGAGTCACTTAAAGATACTTATAATCGAGTGATACCTTATTATCAAAAAGAAATTGAGAAACACATAAAAGAAAATAAAAATATTTTAATATCAGCTCATGGAAATTCTCTGCGATCTCTCTGCAAATACTTATTTAAAATTTCTGATCAAATGATAAATCAATTAGAAATTCCAACAGGAAATCCTTTGATAATAGAACTTGATAACATTCTTCAAATTCAAAAATACTATTATCTTGATGAAACAAGAGCTAAAACTATTATTTTTAATCAATAGATTTTAAATTTAATAATTTATCATACATTTCTTTGGTGTTCAGGTGATAAAACTTTTGCTTACTTTCAGTGCCTGTTAAGTAATTTTTTTCAATTAGATGGTTCCAAATTTTATTCATAGAAAATATTTTATCATTTATAAAATTAAAAACGGTTTGATCTAAGATTTGAAGACCAGTAAAAATATATTCGTTGATGTTGTCTCTGCTAATAACACCATCTTGAAGATTAAAATCTCCTTTAAAGGTACTATCAAAGCTAAGACTTTTCTTAACTAACAATAAACAAGGTTTTTTCTTTTTAAAGTAAAGATCCTCTAATTTTTTCAATTCATCTCGATAAGCATCTCTCCATAAAGTATCTGGATTAATTGCTACAAAAGGTCTGATAAAAGATCTAGTAGCATGAAGTATTCCGCCCCCCGTATCAAGTAATGTATCCTGTTCATCAGAAAACATAATTTTTACTTGATAATTTTTTTTTTCAATAAAATTTTTTATTTGGTCTGGTAGGTAGTGAACATTTATAACGATCTCTTCAATGCCATGGTTGATTAACAATTTTATAGCTCTCTCTATCAAATTCTTGTTGCCTATTTGAATTAATGGTTTAGGAGTTTTTAAAGTAATAGGATGCATTCTTTTTCCTAATCCTGCTGCAAGAATTACGCCATGTTTAATTTTCATATTTAAATTTTTTTAATTTTTTAAGAAACAAATGCTTTTTAAACAATGTATTTAATTTATTAAAGATAGGATTTTTCATTCTTCTTTCAATAAGTGCCCAAGTATAGGGTAAATACTTTAGATAATTTGATTTTTTATCCCTTTTATAAAGTCGTACAAATATTCCAAGTATCTTTAAATTTCTTTGAACAGATAAAATATCAAAATCATTTTTTAAAAAAGAGTGATTTTTACTTTTAAATTTTGATTTTTGTATGTAAAAATTTAGTAAATTATCCTGCAAATGCTTAGGTATTTTAATTCTAACATCATCAATTAGTGAAGCAACATCATATAAAGGATTTCCAATTATTGCGTCTTGGCTATCAATTAGACTTAATCCTTTGTTGGTCATCATAATATTTGATGTATGAAAATCTCTGTGTGTAAAACAATTATTTTTAAAATGAAGTTTTTTGTAAACGTTGTTAAGTTCTTTCCTGAGGATTTTTTTAATTTTTTTATTTTTTAAATTTTTTGAGTTATATTTTAAATACCAATCAAAAAATAAATCTGACTCTTTATGTAAATTATGAAGAGTGTATTTAATGAATTTAATTTTTTTTCCACTGAAATAATATTGATTTTTTAATTTAATATTTTGTAGTTTAACAATTAATTGAATTAGTCTTTTATAATCTTTTACTTTATTCCTTTTTTTTTTTATGTAATCGTAAAAAGATTTATCTCCTAAATCTGTAATTTCTATCATATTATCTTTGTAATAATTGTTTAATAGCTTTGGTGATGATATTTTGTGGTTATTTAAAATTTTATTTACAAGGGAATAGACAATTAAATTTTTATATTGTTCTTTATTAGCGAAAACTATTATTGAGGTTTTATTTTTTTTCTTTACCCTATAAAATTCTCTAAAAGATGCATCACCAGAAATCTTTTTTAATTTAAAATTCATTTTTAGTAATATCTTTCCATTTTCCATGTCCTACAAAACTTAATTCTCTTTCATTCTCTTTGACAGAATATTTCAAGTATAATTCTAATCTGTCTGATACGTTTATTTCAATTAATTCTGGCCATTCAATTATTTTGATTGAGTTGTTATCTTCTCTAAAAATGCCAAGCTGTTCTAGTTCTTTCTTTTTTTTTATTCTATAAAGATCATAATGCATTACTTTCAAATTTCTAATATCGTATTCGTATAATAGGTTAAAGGTAGGGCTTAAAACCTCTGTTTCTTTAATGCCTTCTTTTTTTTGTAAATAATTGATAAAATTTCTTGTAAATGTTGTTTTTCCAACTCCAATTTCTCCAATTAAAAAGATGCAATCATTACTAGATGTATTTTCTGCAATTTTATTGGAGATTGATTTAAGATGTTCTAAGGATTTAATAATCATTAGCTACTATTTTAGTAGCGATAAGTATCTGGTTTAAATGGTCCTGATGGTTTAACGCTAATGTAGTCTGCTTGTTCTTTTGACATAGTGGTTAATTTGGCTCCAACTTTTTCTAAATGAAGCATAGCTACCTTTTCATCCAAATGTTTTGGCAAAACATAAACTTTTTTTTCATATTTACTTGAATTGTTCCATAATTCAATTTGAGCAATTACTTGATTAGTAAATGATGCGCTCATTACAAAACTAGGATGTCCTGTCGCGCAACCTAAATTAACCAATCTACCTTCAGCTAATAAAATTATTCTTTTTTTACTTGGTAATTCTATCTCATGAACTTGGGGCTTAATTTCATCCCATTTATAATTCTTTAAAGCTTCAACCTGAATTTCATTATCAAAGTGACCAATGTTGCATAATATTGCTCTATCTTTCATATTTCTCATATGATCAGCTGTTACAATATCTTTGTTCCCGGTAGCAGTTACAACAATATCTGCATTTTTAATTGCTTCATCCATCAGCACAACTTCGTACCCCTCCATTGCAGCTTGTAATGCACAAATAGGGTCGGTTTCTGTAACCATAACTCTTGCTCCTGCTTGTCTTAAAGATGCTGCGCTTCCTTTTCCTACATCACCAAATCCTGCTACTATAGCAACCTTGCCAGAGAGCATGACATCAGTAGCTCTTTTAATTCCATCGACTAAACTTTCTCTACAGCCATATAAATTGTCAAATTTTGATTTTGTAACTGAGTCATTTACATTAATTGCAGGAATTAAAAGTTCCTTCTTTAACTCCATTTTTTTTAAAGCTAAAACACCTGTTGTTGTTTCTTCTGAAACTCCCTTAATATTTTTCAGTAATTCTTTATAATCCTTGTGCATTAAAGCAGTTAAATCTCCTCCATCATCTAAAATCATATTCGGTTTCCAGTCTTTTTTTCCTTCTATGGTTTGCTTAACACACCACCAATATTCATCCTCGGTTTCTCCTTTCCAAGCAAATACTGGTATCCCAGCTTTTGCGATTGCTGCTGCTGCGTGATCCTGGGTTGAAAAAATATTACAAGAAGACCATCTTACTTCAGCGCCCAAAGAAACTAAAGTTTCAATTAAAACAGCTGTTTGAATAGTCATATGAAGACAGCCTAAAATATGAGCTCCTTTTAAAGGTCTTTTATTTCCATATTCTTTTCTTAGAGCCATAAGTCCTGGCATCTCTGTTTCTGCAAGAGAAATCTCTTTTCTCCCGAAATCAGCTAATTTGATATCCTTTACTTTAAAATCTTGTGACATATTTTAGAGTTGTTTAACAAGATAAACGAATCTTATCAAGAAAGATTGCTAAATAAATTTAGGTAGCAATAATTCAACTTGAGCACCTCTTTTATTCAATCTATTAGAGGCTGAAATAGTTCCTTGATGCAATTCTACAATATTTTTAACAATATTAAGTCCTAAACCTGAGTGTTTGCCAAAGCTTTTAGGTCTATTACTATAAAATCTTTTAAATATTTTTTGGGGCGAGGTTTCAGAAAAACCTGGACCCTCATCTTTAATCAAGACAACTAAATTATTGGATGTTTCTTCTACCTCTATTTCTATTGTTTTATTGTCCTCACTAAATGAAACTGAATTATCTAATAAATTTGCTATCACTTGCTCTAACCTATTTTCAATTCCTAAAATATAATTTCCATTTTTTGATGTTATTTTTTGTTTGATATTAATCTCTATCATCTTATTTTGATTTTTTAAATCTTGCCTAAAATCTTCAGCAACACTATTAATTATTTCAATTAAATCTATTTTGCTCATTTTTTCTTTAGACCAAGTAGCTTCATCTTTAAGCATTTGAGAATAATCAGTTATCAGTCTTTCGATTCTTTCAACATCGTGATTAATAATTTTAAGTAATTTTTCACTTTCTACTTTTTTTGTAGTTTTATCTAAAAGTTCAGAGGCACTTTTAAGAGAAGCTAATGGATTTCTAATTTCATGCGCAAGGTCATTTGAAAAAGTTTCTGCTCTTGTGGTCCTTTTTTGTAATTCTTTTGTCATTTCATCGATTGACTTAGTAAGTTTTCCAATTTCATCCTCTCTTACAAAAAAATTTTTAATATCAATATTCTGATTAGACTTTTTTTTAATTGCTTCACTGAAAGAAACCAACAAACCAATTGGTTTTAATATGTATTTATTCAAAAAAAGAGAGAAAATTAGAATTACTAATGCTACAGCTAAAACTGTTCTAATTATAAAATCTTTTCTCTCTTTAACTGCATTTAGTATGTCATTGGCTTCTTCAGATACAACTATGAACCCAACATCTTTATTTCTCAATTGTACTTTACTCAAGGTGCTTACAAAAAAATTATTTTGAATATTTTCTGCTAAAGTTATTGGTTCGTTTTGATATTTAAATAGTAAAGTCTCCTTAATTAAATTGTTATTTTGTTCTTTTACTAAATTTTTAGAATTATCTTGTTCTCTTATTTCCCCGTCAATTGACTCTTCGATCACTTTGTCAGATCTAGTAAAAACATCTTGATCTAAATCTAAAATATTTGTATCTCCAATCAACTCCCCCTCGATATTAAAAAATTGAACTCTATCTAAACTTTGAAATAAAAATCTTGTTGACAAAAGAAAATTTTTTAAATCTTTTGCATTAAAATTAATATTTAGCCTTTGGAGATGATCTATAGTATTGTTAATGATTATAGAATGATTAGAAGTTCTTTCTTTAACGAGATTTGGTTGAACTGCTTTAAGATAAATTATAGTAAAAAGTCCTAGTACTGAAAATACACCTAAATTAAATAATAAGAATTTCCTTAATATAGAAGCTGATTTTTTTTGTCTCATTAGCTAACATTCCATCTATACCCACTTCCATATCTAGTTTCAATCGCAGAAAATTTTTCATCTACTCTTTTAAACTTTTTTCTTATCCTTTTTACGTGACTATCTATAGTTCTATCCTCGATTTCAGTATTTTCCTTATAAGCTATATCCATTAAATGAGCTCTTTCCTTTATTACACCTGGTCTTTTTGCTAATTCTTTTACAATTAAAAATTCAGTTGTAGTAAGCTTATCTGGTAATGCTTTTCCATTCCATTCACATTCTAGCTGAGATGGATCTAATTTTAATTTTCCGTGACTAATTATATTTTTAGTATCATCCACAGTGTTACTTTTTTTTCTTAATTGGACCCTTATCCTTTCAATCAATACTTTTGTTGAAAAACCTCCTGATTTTTTTACAAAGTCATCAGCTCCTAGCTTCAAACCAAGTAACTCATCGACTTCTTCATCCTTTGATGTCAAAAAAATTATGGGTATAGACATTTTTTTTCTTAATTTTTTTAATAATTCTTCACCATCCATTCTGGGCATTTTGATATCTACAACAGCTAAATCTGGAGGATTTCTAGTCAATCCAATTAGCGCTGTCTCTCCATCAATATAAGTTTGAACCGCAAATCCCTCTCTCTCAAGAGCAATACTTATACCGGTTAAAATATTTCTATCATCATCAACTAAAGCAATTGTTTGTGTCATAAATTCATTTTCAAAATTATAATGTCAAAATTTAGGCGCCTAATGAGCCTCTCCCCAATTGTTGCCCGTATTAATACTCACTTCTAATGGTATCGAAAAAATATGATGATCAGAACTCGAAACTGAAACCATTGCATCTTTTATAATTTTTTTTACTGAAGTTTCATCTTTTTTTAAACATTCAAAAATTAATTCATCGTGAATTTGGAGTAACATCTTTGCATTTTGGCTTTCCTCTAAAAGTTTATCTATTTTGATCATAGCTAAACGAATAATATCTGCTGCTGATCCTTGGATGGGTGCGTTAATTGCTGCTCGTTCTTGAAAGCTTCTTACACTAAAATTTTTGTCGTTAATACCTCTTAGGTGTATTCTTCTACCAAAAATATTAGTAACGTAACCTTTTTTTCTGCAAGTTTTAACAGTTGCTTTCATATAATCTCTTATTTCTGGAAATTTCTTAAAGTATGAATTTATAAAATCAAGCGCTTCTTGATTTGATACTGAAATTTGTTTTGCAAGTCCATATTGTGTAATTCCATAAATTATCCCAAAATTAATTGCTTTTGCTTTACGTCTAAAATCGTCAGTAACTTTGTTAATTGGAACATCAAATACTTGACTAGCGGTTAGCGCGTGGATGTCTTGATTGTTTTTAAAAGCTTTTTTTAATTCCTTCACATCAGCTATATCTGCGAGTATTCTCATTTCAATTTGGTTATAATCGGCAGAAATAAGTATCTTGTCTTTATCTGATATAAATGCTTTTCTTATTTCTTTGCCATCTGGTGTTTTAATTGGAATATTTTGTAAATTGGGGTCGCTTGAAGCCAATCTTCCTGTGTTGGTAGCTGCTAGTAAGAAAGAAGTATGAACTCTTTTAGTTTTTTTATTAATATGCTCTTGTAGAGCATCTGTATAGGTGCTCTTCAATTTTGAAACTTGTCTCCATTCTAATACTAGGCTTGGAAATTTATGCCCTGTTAAGGCTAAATCTTCCAATACTTTCGCACTTGTAGCTAGACTTCCTTTTTTTGTTTTCTTAAGTTTTGCAATTTTAAGCTCATTATAGATTATTTCTCCTAATTGTTTTGGAGATCCAATATTAAAATTTTTACCGGAGACCTGATAAATTTTTTTTTCAATTTTTATTAAACGATCTTCGAATTTTTTTGAAAGTTTCTTAAGATAAGAGTCATCTACCTTAATACCATTAGTTTCTAGCTTAGATAATATTGAAATCATCGGCTTTTCGAATACCTCATATATTTTCTCTAACTTTTCTTCTACCAATCTATCTGATAAAATTTCATATAACCTTAAAGTTATATCTGCATCTTCAGCCGCGTATTCCGTAGCAGCTTTTAAATCAACTTCTGAAAAATTTAATTGTTTTTTTCCAGTTCCAACCAAATCTTTGTAAGTAATAGTCTTATGTCCTAAATGCAGTTCGGCTAAGGTATCCATATTATGGCGATTATTTCCAGCATCCAATGTGTAAGACAATAACATTGTATCATCGACGGGATAAAGCGTAACACCGTTATTTTGAAAAATTATAAAATCGTATTTTATATTTTGGCCAACTTTTTTAATACTAGGATCCTCTAAAATTACTTTTAGTTTTTTTAAAACTAATTCTTTTTTAAGACCTTTAACGTTCTTATGATCAAGTGGAATGTAGTATGCAATATTAGCTGCATAACTTATTGAGATACCCACTAAGTTTGCTTCATGGGGGTTTAATGAAGAAGTTTCTGTATCAACCGCTATAACTGTTTTTTCATTTAGTTCTTTAATCAATTGAACTAGATCTTTTTCTTTTAAAATACTTTTATACGATTTTGTATTTATTTTAGATATCTTTTTTGATGGAGTCTGGTTTTTATAATTTTGATTATCTGGCTCCCCATAAAAACTAATTACTTGACTTAAAAGTCTATTAAACTCCATTTCTCTTAAAAATTCGTAAAGTTTATTTTTACTTATATCTTTTATGAGAAACTCATTAGGATCATTTTTTACTGGAACATCATTTTTTAAAGTGACAAGTTGTTTGCTCAGAATAGCTTTATCTTTGTTCAAAAGAAGTGTTTCTCTTCTTTTGTTTTGAGGAATTTCTGAAGCTTTGTTTAAAAGGTTTTCTAAATTTTTGTACTTGTTTATCAATTCAGCTGCAGTTTTTATTCCGATACCTGGAACACCAGGGACATTATCTGAGCTATCTCCTGCTAGAGATTGAACATCAATAACTTGACTAGGTTTTACTCCAAATTTTTCTAAAACTTCTTTTTCACCAATAACTCTGCTTTTCATTGGATCATAAAGTCTGATATTTTTTGAAACTAATTGCATTAAATCTTTGTCAGACGATATAACAGTAACTTTTGCTCCAGCTTCATTAATTTTTTTTGCGTAAGTTGCTATTAAATCATCAGCTTCATAATTTAAAAGTTCAATTGATGGCAAATTGAAAGCTTCTACAGACTTTCTGATATATTCAAACTGGGGTGCTAAATCTTCTGGCGCTTCTGTTCTGTTAGCTTTATATTCACTATAAATTTCATTCCTAAAATTTTTTCTTGCTGAGTCAAATATAACCGCAAAGTGTGTAGGTTTATGTTTAGAGTCGTCTGATCTCGCATCTTCTAAAAGCTTAAATAACATCGAACAAAAACCGCTTACAGCTCCGGTAGGCAGACCATCGCTCTTTCTAGATAAAGGAGGAAGAGCGTAGTAAGCTCTAAAAATATAACCTGATCCATCTACAAGATAATAATGGTCTGTTTTTTTTATTGAACTCATATATATATATTACAGTAAAATTTTACCTTAATTTAATTAAACTATGAATAAATTTGCTCTAACTGTTGAAAATCTTACAAAGGTTTACCTTGATTCTAAAAGCAAAAAAGAAAATACCGCACTCAATAATTTAAATTTTCAGGTGCATCAGGGTGAAGTTTTTGGCTTATTGGGTCCGAATGGAGCTGGCAAAACCTCCTTTCTTAATATTCTAGGTGGAACTGTCTCAAAAACTAAAGGCCACATTAATGTCTGGGGTTTTGATATTGATAAAAATCCTAGACAAGTAAAAGCCTCAATTGGAATAGTTCCACAAGAAGTCAACCTTGATGCCTTCTTTAGTCCTAAAAAGCTATTAGAGCTACAAGCAGGATTATATGGAGTCATTGAGAAAGATAGAATTACAGAACTCATATTAAAAATGGTAGCTTTAGAGGACAAAGCTAACGCTTATTCAAGAAGTTTATCAGGAGGAATGAAAAGAAGATTGCTAATTGCAAAAGCAATGGTTCATCAACCTCCTATCCTTGTGCTTGATGAACCTACTGCTGGAGTAGATGTAGAATTAAGAAACAATCTTTGGAATAATGTAAAAGAATTAAATAAAGAAGGAGTTACAATTATATTAACAACACATTACTTATCTGAGGCACAGGAAATGTGTGATCGTATCGCAATTTTAGATAAAGGAAACTTAGTTGCTCTAGATACAACGCAAAAACTTTTAGATAGAATTAAAACTAAAAAGATTAATTTAAGAGTTAAAAATTTAGATAAAAAAAAAGATTTAAAGATGAAGGGAATTCAGTTTACTATTAATTCAAAAGACTCGATTTCAATTACTTATGAAAAAAATTCTCACGATTTTGGAGGAATTATTAATTATTTTGACGAAAATAACATAGAAATATTAGATATTGTGACTGAAGATGCTGATTTAGAGGATGTATTTGTACAGTTAACAAATAAGTAGATTTAATCTTAAAACAAAGATAAATATATGCCTATGGAATTTGTAAATAAAATAAATAGTTTGAAAGTAATCAAATATCTACTTACTATTTTTTTTGGCACTATAGTACTAGCAATATCTTCAAAAGTTAAAATACCTTTTTACCCTGTGCCTATGACAATGCAAACTCTTGTAGTCTTATTAATTGGAATTGGGTTCGGTTGGAAGATAGGTTTAGGTACAGTCTCACTATACTTACTTGAAGGTATAATCGGTTTGCCTGTCTTTGCTGGTACTCCTGAAAAAGGGGTTGGTTTAATTTATTTCACTGGTCCCACTATGGGATACTTAATCGGTTTTTTAATTACTGTTTTTTTAGTAGGTAAATTTAATTATACAAATTTAATCAGTACTTTGTTTAAGATAACTTTTGCAACAAGTTTCATCTATATCTTTGGAATTATGTGGCTAGGTATGTTAATAGGTTGGGATAAACCAGTGTTTAAACTTGGAGTCCTACCATTTATATCAGCAGAAGTATTTAAAATAATTATTGCAAGTTTAGTCGCTACTAAAATTGCAAAATTTCGAAATCTATTTTAATTTATCTTGGCGATCTTTTAGATAAAATTCTTTGCAAAGTTCTTCTATGCATTTTAAGTCTTCTTGCTGTTTCAGAGACATTTCTATTACATAATTCAAAAACTCTGTGGATATGTTCCCACTTCACACGGTCAGCTGACATGGGGTTTTCAGGAGGTTTTGCTTTCGACTCTGGTGAAGCTAGTAAGGCTGCTTCCACTGCATCAGCATCTACTGGTTTAGCTATATAGTCTATAGCTCCGGCTTTAACAGCAGCAACTGCGGTAGGCAAATTCCCGTATCCCGTTAACATGACGATTCTGCTATCTTTTTTGTTTTTAGAAATCACTTTTACTACGTCCAAACCATTTCCGTCTTCCAACCTAAGGTCGATAACAGCAAAACTTGGAGGTGTATTTTCGGCAATCTTGATGCCTTCAGATACAGTTTTAGCCTCTTTTACTGTAAAACCCTTCTTTTCCATGGCTCTTGAGAGCCTTCCTCTTAAAGGATCGTCATCATCGACTATAAGCAAGGTCTTGCCTGAAAAATCAGTTAGTTTCAGCTGCTCAGGATAATTTTTTTGTGATCTCATGCGTTTTATATAGTCATGCAAACCAAAATTTCAACGGGCAAAAGCGCTCTTTTTTTCTTTACATAAAGTCCAAAAATACCTTATATGCAACTTAATAAGGTTTTTTTTATTTAAAATTTTTTAAAAACCTTTTGTGTAAATTAACGAGGGACACATGAAATGCGAAAATTTAAAGACGTTAACGAATTAGTTAATGAACTAAAACCAGATTATCCCGTATATTGCATACGGCCAGATTCGATAAAAAAATCTACAAAATTTTTCAAAGAAAACTTTCCAGGAAAAGTCCTTTACGCGGTCAAAACAAATCCGAATGAAAAGGTATTGAAACAAATTATCTCAAATGGGATAGAAGACTTTGACGTAGCCTCTTTAAATGAGATTAAATTAATTAAAAAAATTAAAGAAGATGCTAATTTATATTTTATGCATACAGTAAAAAGTAAAGAAAGCATTTCATCGGCATATTTTGATTACGAAGTTAAAAATTTTGCTTTGGACAACAAAGATGAATTAAGAAAAATTCTTAGCGCTACAAATCAAGCTAAAGATTTAAATTTATTCGTAAGAATTGCTATCTCTAATGAACATGCTGAAATTGATTTGTCTAGAAAATTTGGAGCTCTTCCATCTGAGGCAATTGGCCTTATAAGACTTTGTAAAGAACATTCAAAAAAGCTTGGACTCAGTTTTCATGTTGGCTCTCAATGTATGCATAAAATTTCTTATTCGAAAGGTATATCGGAAATCGGTAACTTAATAAAAAAGACAAAAATTATTCCGGATATAATAAATGTAGGAGGAGGTTTTCCTTCGGTTTACCCTGATCTTAATCCAGAACCATTGAAGAATTATTTAGACGAAATTAAAAAATCATTTAAAAATCTTAAACTTTCAAAACTCCCAGCAATTATTTGTGAGCCGGGAAGAGCTTTAGTTGCAGAAAGTGGTTCAACAATAGTTAAGATACTTTTAAGAAAGAAAAATAATCTTTATATAAACGACGGAACTTATGGATCTTTGTTTGATGCTGGAGTTCCAAATTTTATTTTACCTACTAAAATGATTTCTAATAGCAAAATCCGTTCCAAAAAACTTACTTCATTTAGTTTTTTTGGACCAACGTGTGATAGTCTTGATTATATGAAAGGTCCTTTTTTATTACCCAATAATATTAAAGAAGGAGACTATATAGAATTAGGCCAATTAGGAGCTTACGGATTAACCTTTAGAACAAAATTTAATGGTTTTTATTCAAACGAAATATTTGAATTGAGTGACAAACCAATAATGTCGTTGTATGATGATTCAAGTAAATTTGATTACTTGGTTGCTTAATGACAAAAAATAATAGTCCTAAAATCGGACATAACAAAAAATCATTTTTAAATAAACCAGTCGAACATATTGACATAACCTCTTTTGATGCAAGAAAAATAATCGAGAGTATGAGCAAAATGTCGTTTTCATCTAGAGATACGGCTTCTGCAGCAAATATTTTTAATGAAATGATTAAAGATGATAAATGTTCAATATTTTTGACAATCGCAGGATCTACATCAGCCGGTGGGTGTATGAAACTTTATTCTGATCTAATTAAGTTTAATATGGTGGATGCAGTAATAGCTACTGGGGCTACTATTGTAGATATGGATTTTTTTGAGGCTTTAGGCTTTAGACACTACCAAGGATCTCAATTCCAAGACGATACGGAGTTGAGAAAAAATTATATCGATAGAATTTACGATACATATATTGATGAAGAGGAACTTCAAGCTTGTGATCAGGCTATTTGCGATGTAGCTAATTCTCTTAAACCTAAAGCATACACTTCTAGAGAGTTTATTCGAGAATTAGGTAAATTTTTAAAGACAAATGCGAAAAAAAGGGGGTCTTTAATTGAAACAGCTTATGAAAATAATGTTCCAATTTTTTGTCCTGCTTTTACCGATAGTTCTGCTGGCTTTGGTCTTGTTATGCATCAAGAACAAAATCCTGATAAACATTTAACGATAGACTCAATTAGAGAGCTAAGAGAATTAACAGAAATTAAAATAAAGTCTAAACAATCTGGCTTATTAATGGTTGGTGGAGGGGTGCCTAAAAATTTTGTTCAAGATACTGTCGTTTGTGCTGACCTAATAGGTAAGCAAGTTGATATGCATAAATATGCAATTCAGATTACTGTAGCAGATACTAGAGATGGAGCGTGTAGTAGCTCAACATTAAAAGAAGCTAGCTCTTGGGGAAAAGTAGATATCGCAAAGGAGCAAATGGTTTTTGCTGAAGCGACAAGTGTTTTGCCTTTAATTGCAAGTGACGCTTATCATCGTCAAAATTGGAAGAATAGAAAAAAAAGAAATTTTTCTCAAATATTTAAATCTTAAATGAATTATTTAAGCCAAAAAAAAGGTTTTCTTGGTTATGATGCAAATTATAAAATTGAAAACAAAGTAGTAGTAATTCCCTTTGGTTTAGAAAAAACTGTTAGTTATGGTGGAGGAACTAAAAATGGACCTAAAGAAATAATTAATGCTTCTCATCAAGTTGAGCTATTTGATGAAGAACTAAATAAAGAACCATATAAAGAAATTGGAATTAAAACTATCAAACCATTTACTATAAAAAAAACAATTAGTTCTGCGTTAGATCAACTAGCTAAGATTAATGAAAAAGTAATTTCTAAGAAAAAATTTCCACTAGTTTTTGGTGGAGAGCATTCTATTACTCCAGGAGCTATCAAACCTTTTGTTAAAAAATTTGATCAAATAACTATTCTACATTTTGATGCACATGCAGATTTAAGAGAAAGTTATAATGGAGAAAAATTTTCTCATGCGTCTGCAATTAAAAGATGTTTGGATTACGATAATGTTAAAGTTGTATCTTTTGGTATAAGAAATCTATCACAAGAAGAAATGAAATATTATGAAAAAAATAGAGATAGGATTGAAATTTTCTGGAGTAAAGATAAAAACACATGGGATTTGAATAAACTAGAAAAATTTTTTAATGGTAAAAATGTTTATATAACTTTTGATGTAGATAGTTTTGACTCAAGTATAATGCCTGCTACAGGCACACCAGAACCTGGTGGGTTATTGTGGGATGAGGTTTTGCCAATAATTAAAAAAGTTTGCCAGATGAGTAATATAGTGGGTGCAGATATAAATGAATTAGCTCCAATAAAAAATTTTAACTCGTACAATTTTTTAGTAGCAAAGTTAGCCTATAAAATTTTATCTTATACTTTTGAATTTAAGAATTAAATTTTAAATCTTTGGTGTTCCAGCTAATAATTACTGAGGCACCCTTTAATTTTATATCTCTAGTAAAACTCAAATTCGCTAACTGTCTTTCTAAAAGAGTTTTACCTAGAAAAGTACCTAATCCTGTTCCTGAATTAGAGCTGACTTGATTTGATTTAGATCTTATATATGGCTCACCTATTATTTCTATAACATCTTTTGGAAATCCAGGTCCATCATCATTTATCTTGATCTGTATAGTCTTATCATCACTTATTAAAATAATTTCCACTCGACTTTTAGAAAATTTAACTGAATTACCAATAAAGTTTCTAAGTCCATAGATTAACTCTGGTGTTCTTTGAAAATTAAAATTACTTTTGTTATCTTTTGTAACTAAATTAATTTCTTTAGAAGAAGTTTCTTTAAAAGATTCAAGTATTTCATTTAATAAATCCTCTAAATTGGTTTTACTTAAAAATTTATCATCCTTTATTTGTTTTTTTGATATTTTCTTAAGTATCTCGCCACATCTCTTTGATTGGCTTACTAACAAATCAATGTCTTTTGAAAATTCTTTATTATTTCCCAATTCTTTTTTAAGTTCAGTAGCAACAACACTGATAGTTGCGAGTGGAGTTCCCAATGAATGTGCCGCTGCTGCAGCTTGACCGCCTAAAGACTCTAATTCATATTCTTTAGCTATAACTTGTTGTAATTTACTGACGGCATCAGATCGTCTTTTACTTTCTCCGGAGAATCTTATGCCGAAATAACTCAAAAATACTAAACCAATAATAATAGCAATTAAATAACCAGTTAAGTATAAAGAAGGGAAAGAGCTGATTTCATCATGTATGCCTGGCAGAGGATAATGAAAAATTGTCAGCATAAATAAAAAAAGTAAAGTAAATATTCCTAAAATCATTGTTGTTCCCATACTTAAAAAAGTTGAAGAGACTATCGTGGGAATGATAATCAGTATAGAAAATGGATTATAAATACCCCCTGTTAAATACAAAAGACTGCTTAACTGGAGTAAATCATAAAAGAGATAAGTAGCAGCATGGAAGTCTTTTAATAGTGTCGTTTTAATTTTAAGTTGTAAATATAAATTTGTTATTAGACCAAAAATAAGTATGGAATATGCAAATTTTATTGGTAAATTTAAATCAAGATAGAAATGTACTAAAGTTATTGCTAGAAATTGACCGATTATAGCTATCCATCTTAAATAAATAAGAGTTTTTTTATCTAAATTGAGGTTTTCTCTTAGCCTAAAAAGAGTAGAAAAATTCATATTAATCTAAGTTTAAATATCTAGATTTGCTACGTCCAAAGCGTTACTTGTGATAAAGTCTTTTCTTGGAGCAACCTCGTCTCCCATCAAAATCTTTATCATTTTTTGATCCTCTTTAGATTTTTCCTTTGTGCCTTTTGTATATTGAACTCTTAACATTGTTCTATTGTCTGGATTTAATGTTGTTTGCCACAACTCTTCAGGATTCATTTCGCCTAATCCTTTAAATCTTTGAATCGACATTTTTTCTCTTTGCTCTTGCATAAACTTATTATATTCGTTGGATCCTTTTTTTAATTTTTTACTTGGCCCATCTGAGGCTTTGAGAATATATTCTTCAAGTGCTTTTTCATCTTTAATATAGACACTCTTGTTTGATTTAGTAACTTTAAATAAAGGTGGCTGAGCTAAATAAATATGACCATTTTCAATCAATTGATTGAAAGGATAGTTATTAAAAAAAGTAAGCAACAGAGTTCTTATATGAGATCCATCGACATCAGCATCAGTCATAATTACTATTTTATCATATCTTAAATTTTCTATATTAAAATCTTTTGAGCCAGTGCCTAAGGCATTTATTAAGGTAACAATTTCATTAGACGACATCATTTTTGATAAAGCTTTAGTGGTGTGATCGTCACCATTAGATTTACCATTTACAAAAGTATTTAAAATTTTACCTCTTAAAGGAAGAACTGCTTGAAACTCACGTACTCTTCCTTGTTTAGCTGAACCTCCAGCAGAGTCACCTTCTACAATAAATAATTCCGTGCCTTCTCTTTTTTGTATTTGGCAGTCTGCTAATTTACCTGGCAGTCCTGAAAGCTCAAAAGTTCCCTTTCGTCTTACGCTATCTCTGGCTTTTCTAGCTACGTCTCTAGCCATAGCTGCTTGAGTTATTTTTTCTAAAACAACTTTCGCTACTGAAGGATTTTGATCAAACCAAGTTGAAACTTTATCGTTAATTATACTTTCTACAATTAATCTTATTTCGGAGGAAACAAGCTTATCTTTAGTTTGAGAAGAAAACTTAGGATCTTGCATTTTAATAGACAATACTGCAGTTAGACCCTCTTTTATATCTTCTCCAGATAAGTTAACTTTATTTTTTTTATTATTTCTATCATTAAAGTATTTGTTAATTACCCTTGTAAGAGCACTTCTAAAGCCTAATAAATGCGTACCTCCATCCTTTTGGGGAATATTATTTGTAAAAGGAAGAACTTCTTCAGAATATCCTGCATTCCATTCAAAAGAACATTCAACTACTACATTGTTTTTTGATGAAGTCACATAAACTGGTTTCTTAAAAACTTCTTTTTCATTTTTATTAACAAGAATCGGTTTTTTTATATTTATATGTTTTACGAATTCTAAAATACCTCCATCGTACTTGTGCAAGAATTCTTTTTCTTTTTTTAGAGTTTGATCAATTAGTTTTATACAAACACCTTTATTTAAAAAAGCTAATTCCCTTATTCTTTTATCCAAAATAGATGAGCTAAACTCTAAGGACGAAAACACATCTTTTGAGGGCAAAAATTTTATTTTTGTACCAGTTTTCTTAGTTTTGCCTACTTGTTTTAAAGGCTTAACAGTGTTTCCATCTTCAAAACTGACAAAATATTCTTTACCATCTCTATAAATATTTAACTCTAATTTTTCTGAAAGTGCATTCACAACAGAAACTCCAACACCATGCAAACCTCCTGAAACTTTATATGAATCATGATCAAATTTTCCACCTGCATGCAATTGGGTCATAATCACTTCAGCAGCCGACATTTTTTCACTTTTGTGCATATCTACTGGTATGCCTCTGCCATCATCCTCTACGGTAACAGTATTATCTTTGTTCATGGTGACAAAAATATTTTTACAATGACCCGCTAATGCTTCGTCGATTGCATTATCGATTACTTCAAACACCATATGATGCAATCCAGATCCATCATCGGTATCACCAATATACATCCCTGGCCTTTTTCTTACAGCATCTAAGCCTTTTAAGACTTTTATAGAGTCAGCACTATAATTTGGTTTCGATTTTACAACAGAATTTTTTGACATTGTTTAATTTTAGGTAGTTAACTATATCATTTTTTTACATTAATATAAAACTCGATGTTTACTTTGTAGCTTAGAATGATTACATATCAATGCTTTTAGCTTCAAATAAAAAAAAAAAATAATTTTTTTAATATTTAGATTTTCATTGGCATTATAACGTAATAACTGTTTTTATCCGAAGTATCTTCTATTAATACAGGTGATACAGAGTCCTTTAGATTCATTTTTAAATTTTTATCTTCAATTTCAGAAGCTATATCTATTAAGTATTTTGAATTAAAACTAATATTTAAATTATCTGAATTAAAGCTTGCTTTGATAACTTCATTTCCCTCGCCAGAATTGGCACTATTTACTGAAAGTTGAATGCTCTCTTTGCTAATTGCTAATTTTAATCCTTCTTTTCTATCTAATGATACGCTGGCTACTCTCTCAATTGAATTTATAAGATCTTTTGATGTAACAACTAATGCTTTCTTATTATTTGAAGGAACTACTTTTTTATAATCAGGAAATTTTCCATCAATAACTTTTGAGATTAGTTTCATTTTTCCTATAGAAAATTTAACTTTGTTTTCGCTAGTTTCTAAAGATAGTTTATCACTTGTTTCAGTTAACAAAGAGCAAAGTTGAAAAACTGTCTTTCTAGGCAATATAAAAGACGTAAAATTATCAGTGCTTTCAATCTCGATACTGCTTGACGACAATCTATGACTATCTGTTGCAACTCCAGTTAGGAAATTTCTGCCGTGTGCTTCTGTTAAGTGTAAAAAAATCCCATTAAGGTAATGCCTGGTATCATCATTGGAAATTGAAATTTTAGTTTTATTTAAAAGATTTAAAAATTTCGAACTATTAAACTTTATTTCACTCCCTTCGAATTCATCAGAAAATGTTGGAAAATTATCAGTTGGTAAACATAATAAATTAAAATCTGCATTTTCACTTTTTAAACTTAGTTTATTCTCTGATTTTAAATTAAAATTTAATTCGGAGCCTGAAGAAATTTTTCTTAATATGTCATACAAAATTGCCGCTGACGTAGTTGTGCTGCCTTCTTTAATGACTTTCATTACCTCAATTTCATCATAAAAAATAATATCTAAATCTGTAGCAACTAAAGAAAGTTTATTTTCTTTAAGTTGTAATAAAACATTAGATAATATTGGTAATGTATTTTTTTTTTCTACGACTCCTTGAACGAAATTTAAAGATTTAAGTAAAACATCTCTTTTAACTATAAATTGCATTTTAATTATTCTTGCAAAAGATTTTTTATTTGATTTATATTTTTTTTCATCTCGTCATCCTGCTCAGATAATCTGGATATTGTTTTAACTGCATGAATAACAGTAGTGTGGTCTCTATTTGCAAATCTTCTTCCTATTTCAGGTAAAGATCTGGTCGTCATTTTTTTTGCCAAATACATTGCTAGTTGTCTAGGTCTAGCGAGAGGTCGAGAACGTCTTTGAGAAAGCATTTCACTTAAAGGAATATTAAAGTAGTTTGAAACCACGTTTTGAATTTTGTCAACTGTTATTACTTTTATTTGACTAAACACGTCTTTCAAAATATTTCTACAATCACTTACAGTAAGATTTTTGTTGTGCACTCTACTAAATGCTACCACTCTATTTAAAATTCCAATTAACTCTCTGATACTAGTTTTGCTCTCGTTTGCTATGTAGTTTATCACCTCGTCACTTAAATTTATAGCTTCCTTAAATTGATTTTGCATTTCAATAATTTTTTGTTTTATTATTTTTATTTTTAAATCAAGATCAGGAGCCTCGATATCAACCACTAACCCTCCAGCTAGTCTTGATTTAATTCTTTCTTGAACTCTATCTAATTTTGTAGGGTTTCTATCCGCTGAAATGATTATTTGAGATCCTTTGTCAATTAAGCTGTTAAAAGTATGAAAAAATTCTTCCTGTAAACTCTCTTTACCTCTTATAAATTGTATATCGTCTATTATAAAAACAGAAGATTTTCTAAAAAAGTCTTTAAAATTAACCATATCATTTTTTTTAATAGATTTTATAAAGTGATACATAAATCTCTCTGCAGATATAAACATGACATTATTTTCTGGCTGCAATTTTAGTCCTATAGCATTTAATAAGTGCGTCTTTCCTAGTCCAACTCCGCCACATATATAAAGCGGATTATATCTTGATATATGTTCGCATACCTTCTTCGAATAAGATAATGCTACATCATTGCTTTTTCCTTGAATGAAATTATCAAAATTCAAATTATTATTTAATCTATTATAATTAAGGATAGAATCTTTAATTTCTGAAACCTTGTTAATTTCTTCAACTTTATTATCAAGGTTAATTTTATTGTCTTCTACAATTTTAAACTCAATCCTATTTAGACTGGGTTTAAAGTTTTTAACTTGTTCTAAAATTTTATCTAAATATCTTGATACTATCCAATCTCTAAAAAATCTTGTTGGGACACTTAAAACTATATAATCATTGAATTCTTTAACTAGAGAAATTTTTTCTAGCCAACTCGAATAAATTTCGTTCCCAAAAGATTTCTTAAAAGATGTTTGAATCTCTATCCAATCTAAAGTATTTTCTTCCTCAGAAGTGTAAATATTTTGTTTTTTAATATTATTTTTATCCATGAAATTATTTTTTGAAGAAGTTCCTTTAAACTATCTTTTTTAAATTAAAGCAAGTGTCTGCAGGTTGTAATTAAAAAAAAACCTAAGTCGGTTGTACAGTTAACGTGCAGATAGAATCTTTTAAATTTTTTTTTGAATTTTTTTAGGAATACTATATTTGGTTTTAAAATTTTTAAAATTAATAGTTTAAAAAAAAATCAACTTGGAATTGTTTATTTAATTACTAATTTTTTAGAAATTTTAGATATTTTCCTTGATGCAGTTCTTTTATTTACAACGCCTGATTTAGCAACCTGCATTAGAACTGATTGGAATTTTGAAAAATATTTTTTTGCTTCAGCTTTATCTTTCTTCTTAATTAGATTTTCCATTTTCTTTATAGAATTTTTGTATTTACTTTTTCTTATCCTATTAAATTGGGTTTGTTTTTTAACCCTTCTGACTCTTCTAATTGCTGATTTTGTATTAGGCATAATTTGTACTTGTATATATCTCAGTATTCTTGTGGTCAACTTTATTATTTTTGACATTTTGAGCAAAAGAAACTTGCCCTGTTATCAATAGTAATTTTTTTTATTACTGCATTACAATCAATATTTGGACAATTATAACCTTTTTTTCCATAAACATTAAAATGTTGCTGAAAGTTTCCTTTTTTTCCTGCACTACTTAAAAAGTTTTTAATTGATGATCCTCCAAATTCTATAGCTTTTTTAAGTATTTTTTTTGTATTTATTATTATTTTATTAATTTCTTGATTATTTAACTTATCTATTTTTCTTTTTGGTGTAATTTTGCTTAAAAAAAGAATTTCATTTACATAAATATTACCTAACCCAGAAACAAATTTTTGATCCATCAATAAATTTTTAATTGTCCTTCTTCTTTTAATTATGTAATTTTTAAAATAATGAAAATTAAAGTTTTTTTTTAAAGGTTCTGGGCCTAATAACTTTAAATGGAAGTTTGTATTTAAATCTTTAGTTAAAACAACTTTTATAAAACCGAATTTTCTAATGTCGTTATAAATTAGTTTTAAATTATTATTAAAAAAAAAGATAAGTCTATTATGTTTTTTTAAATAGTCTTCTTCCTCATAATAAAAGCTTAGTTTTTTCCTTTTTAGATTTTTATTTAAAATAAAAAATTTTCCCGTCATACCTAAATGAATGATAATTGAAATATTTCTAGTCAAAAAAAATAATAAGTATTTTGATCTTCTTTTAATCCTTAAAATTTTCTGGTTAATAATTTTATTAATGTCTCGTTTTTTAACTTCATATCTCAAATTCCCATCGTTTACCTGAACCTTTTTTATGATCAAATTATTAATCTGACTTTCTAGAGACTTTTTAACAACTTCAACTTCTGGTAATTCTGGCATATAATTTAATAATGAAAAACACTATTCAAGATAAAACCAAACTAGTCAATTCTGTATTTTCAAAAGTTTATAAAAAATATGACTTAATGAATGATATAATGTCATTCGGTTCACATAGAATTTGGAAAAACAAATTTTTAGATTGGATGAACCCTCAATTAAATAATACTCTTATAGATGTAGCTTCAGGCACTGGCGATATTGCTAAACTCTTTTCTAAGAAAACAAAAAATAATTCTCAAATTACCTGCGTAGAACCAAATAAAGAAATGTACTCCATAGGGAAAAATAATTTAAAAAATTTTGATAATATTAAGTGGTATAGAGCTTCTGCGGAAAATCTACCTTTCAAAGAAAATACTTTTGATTTTTATACTATAAGTTATGGTATCAGAAATGTTTCCAATATAAATCAAGCTTTAAAAGAAGCTTTAAGAGTTTTAAAACCAGGAGGAAGATTTATGTGTTTGGAGTTTTCAAAAGTTGATAATGAGATTTTAAATAAAATTTATCAAAAATATTCAAAAATTATTCCTTCACTAGGAAAATATATAGTTGGGACATCTGATCCTTACGAATATTTAATCAAAAGCATTAACGAATTTTACTCTCAGGAGGAGTTTTTTGATGTAATTTATAAAAGTGGTTTTTCTCAGGTTGAATTTAGAAATCTTTCTAACGGTATTTCAGCTATACATTCTGGATGGAAAATATAAATGTTAAATAGAGTTTTTCAATTATTTAAGATTGCTAGAAAAGTATCAACATCTGGGGCAATAGATACGGTTAATCAAATTTATAATTTGCCAACCTTTATTAATGTTTTTTTTAGTATTATTTCCATTGGTACTTCAAAAACAAATTTGGATAATCTCAAGAAACCTGGAGATAAACTTTGTGTGGCTCTAGAAGGAATGGGTACAACTTTTATCAAACTTGGACAATTTCTTGCCACTAGACCAGATATAATTGGAGAAGAGTTAGCTAAAAGTCTTGAAAAATTGCAAGACAAACTTCCAGCTTTCGATACTTATCAAGCTAAAAAAATTATAAAAAAAGAAGTTGGAGACTCTCAATATAACAATATTTTAGAATTAAGTGATCCAATTGCGGCTGCATCTATTGCCCAAGTTCATATTGCTAAAATCAAAGAGGAGAATCAAAATAAAACAGTAGCTATTAAAATCCTTAGGCCAAATATTGAAAAAATGTTCAACGAGGAACTAGATGCTCTAATGTTATTTGCTTATATCGTTGAAAAAACTTCGTCCAAGGCTAAGAGACTTAAATTGGTAGAAGTAGTTCATTTATTGCGTGAAATTACCAATATAGAGATGGATTTACGTTTTGAGGCAGCAGCAGCAAATGAATTATATGAAAATACAATTAATGATAAGGGGTTTAATGTTCCTAAAATCTATTGGAATTTTACTTCAAAAAGGATTTTAACTTTGGACAAAGTTGAAGGTGTGTCGATAAGAGAACATGATAAAATTAAAGAATTTGGAATTGATTTAAAAGCCTTAGCAGAAAATTTAATACAACATTTTTTAAAGCAGGCAGTAAGAGATGGCTTCTTTCATGGAGACATGCACCAAGGAAATTTATTTGTTGATAAACATGGAAATATAATTCCTGTGGATTTTGGCATTATGGGAAGGTTAGATAAATTAAACAGAAAATTTTTAGCTGAAATTCTCTATGGATTTATTCAAAGAGATTATGTCAAAGTTGCAGAAGTTCATTTTCAAGCAGGTCTTGTACCACAAAGTGCCTCTAAAGAGGAATTTGCTCAAGCATTAAGATCTGTAGGAGAGCCTATTTTTGGCCAATCAATAAAAGATATATCGGGTGGAAATTTATTAGCCCAATTATTTGAAATCACAGAGAAGTTTAATATGCCAACTCAAACACCTTTATTGATTTTGCAAAAGACGATGGTTGTTGTAGAGGGTGTGGCGAGAAAATTATATCCTGACACTAATATTTGGAATGTTTCAAGACCTGTTCTGGAGGATTGGTTAAAAAGCATTAAAAGCCCAAAATCAACTCTGGATACGGCAATTAATACCTCTGCTGAAATAATAAAGAGGATACCTGATTTCCCTGATATTATGGATAAAGCTAATTATGCATTACAATTAATGGCTGAAGGTAAACTCAATGTAATTGCTTCGAAAAGTAAAAGATTAGAAATGGAACAAATACGGATAAAAAATTTTACTAATAATTTAATAATCAGTTTTTTAGGTATTGTAATTTTAGCTCTATTAGTATTTTAATTAAATATGACTATTAAAAACAAAAAAGTGTTAATAATAATAGGGGGTGGCATCTCTGCTTATAAGTCACTAGATCTTATTAGACTTTTAAAAAAAAATAATGTTAATATTAAAGTTATACTCACTAAAAGTGGTAAAGAATTTGTTACTCCTCTTTCAATCAACACCTTAACAAAAAATAAAACATTTGAGGATATTTTTGACAAAAATAGTGAAGCAGAAATTGATCATATCTCATTATCAAGGTGGGCAGATGTTATTGTTGTTTTACCTACCACTGCAAATTTAATGGCAAAACTAAGCCTTGGTAAAGCTGAAGATTTAGCTACAACTGTTTTGCTAGCATCAAATAAAGATATTATTTTAGTTCCGGCTATGAATGTCAGAATGTGGCTTCATAAAGGAACACAAAACAATTTAAGAATATTAAGAGACTATGGTTATCGCTTTTTGGGGCCAGAGAAAGGTGAAATGGCTTGTGGAGAATATGGTGAAGGAAAAATGTCAAGTCCAAGGCAAATTTATGCTAATCTAAAAAATTATTTTAATAAAAGAAATTTAGTTAAAGATAAAAATTTTAAAGCCTTGGTTACTACTGGTCCAACTAGAGAATACCTAGACCCAGTAAGATATATTTCGAACGAATCAAGTGGAAAACAAGGTTTAGAAGTTGCATTAGCATTAAAAAAATTAGGAATTAAAACAAAATTAATATCAGGTCCTACTAACTTTGTTTCTACCGAAGGTTTAAAAGTAAAAAAGGTAATATCCGCAAAAGATATGATGAATGAAGTAAAAAAATCGCTACCAGTTGATATAGCAGTTTGTGCTGCAGCTGTTTCAGATTACCGACCGGTAAAAAAAAATAAGCATAAAATTAAAAAGGAATTTTCTGAAATAAAAAATATTAAATTAGAAAAAAATCCTGATATTTTAGAATTTTTAAGTAAAAACAACAGATCAAGGCCAAAAATTGTAGTAGGTTTTTCTGCAGAAACTAATGCTGTAATTGAAAATTCTAAAAAAAAAATTTTAGAAAAACACTGTGACTTGATAGTAGCAAATGATGTGTCTAATAAAGAATTTGGTTTTAATTCTGATTATAATAAAGTTTCTATTATTAATAAAAAAGGAATTGTAAAACTTATCCATAAGAATAAAAAAAGTTATATAGCAAATAAACTTGCAAATATGATATTAGATAAACTTTTGGTTAATGATAAAAATATTAATTAAAAAATTATCTAAAGAGGTTTCGCTGCCGAAATATGAAACAAGTGGATCTTCAGGAATGGATTTAGCAGCAAATATTAATTCTAGCATAAATATAGAACCTGGACAGACGGCTATTATTCCTACTGGTTTATCCTTTTCTTTACCAAATGGATATGAAGCACAAATTCGTCCAAGATCCGGTTTAGCAGCTAAAAATAAAATAACTGTATTGAATACGCCAGGTACCATTGATGCGGACTATAGAGGAGAAATTAAAGTAATTTTAATTAATTTAGGTGAGACTAAATTCAAGATTGAAAAAGGCAGTCGTATTGCTCAGATGGTTATATGTCCAGTAGTTCAAGTTCAACTAAAAGAGGTTGATGATTTAAATCAAACAGATAGAGGTATGGGTGGATTTGGTTCAACAGGCACAAAACCATAAGCAAAATGAAAATTAATTTAAGTCAATTTGAAAGATTTAAAAAACAAATAATTTTAAAAAAAATAGGTCTAGCAGGACAGAAAAAAATATTTTCCTCAAATGTTTTAGTTATTGGTCTAGGTGGTTTGGGGTGTCCATTAATTACCTATTTAGCTGCTTCAGGTGTAGGTAGAATTGGAATAGTTGATTTTGATAAAGTAGAAATTTCAAACCTGAATCGACAAACTTTATTTACCCCAAATGACATAGGAAAGTTTAAAGTTTATCAGGTTAAGAAAATTATTAATAAAATGAATAAGAAAATTAAGATTATTACATACAATAAAAAAATTTCTTATAAAAATATTAATTCTATAATAAGAAAATTTGACATTATATGTGATGGTACAGATAATTTTCAAACAAGATACCTAATTAATGATTTTTGTTTAAAAAATAAGAAAATATTGATTTCATCCGCTATTAGTAAGTTTGATGGTCAATTAATGAAATTTAACTTTACAAATAAAGGGCCTTGTTACAGATGTTTCATGCCAAGTCAGCCAGCATTAGAAAACAATTGTCAAAGTGAAGGAATATTTTCTCCAGTTGCAGGAATTATGGGCTCTCTACAAGCAAATGAAGTTTTAAAGGAAATTCTTGATAAAAAAGATGATCTTACAAATCAAATACTTATTTTTAATTCATTAAAAACTGAGTTTAGAAAATCAAAAATATCTATTAATCCGAAGTGTATTAATAAATGCTAAAACCCTTTTTTATAATTTTTTTTATTTTTTCAATTAATATTAATTGTTATTCACAAGAGGAATATTTTCTTACTTTAAGAAATGATGAAGTTAATCTAAGACAGGGACCTTCAAAAAAATATCCGGTCAAATTAGTCTATAAAAAAAAATTTCTACCTGTCTTGGTATACGATATGTCTGATAATTTTAGAAAAATAAGAGATCATGAAAATAATTCTGGATGGATACATTTATCACAACTCTCAAAAAAGAAAGCGGCGATCGTAATTAGTGAAGAATTAATTTTGTTTAAAAATCCAACCGTATACTCTAAACCAATAGCTATTCTTAAAAATGGAAGACTTGGTAAAATCATTAAATGTAAGGACGTATGGTGCAAAATAGTCTGCGAAGAGTATAAAGGTTGGGTTAAAAGGGATGGATTATGGGGTCTTCTTTAATTTCTCATCTTAGAAGCCCAGAACTTATCTAATAAAAAATACCAGACTGCATTAGCCAAAGGTTCTACAATAGCATCCGTTAATGCAATCATAAAAGATACATCAGCTATAAGCATTAAAACTGTAATTGCTATCACAAAGTGACCAATCGTATAAACAATTGTTCTTAAAATTGATCCCTTATTATTACTGTATATTGATTTACCGGCGTTAAAAATTCCTGAAGTGAATTCCGTCATATTAATTTAAGGTTTTTAGTTTTTGTCTGTCGGCGTTCATTATCTTTGTCCATACAACAACAAAATCTCTTACAAATTTTTCTTTGTTGTCATCTTGTGCGTAAACTTCAGAGTATGACCTTAGAATAGAATTAGATCCGAAAACTAAGTCTGCTCTAGACGCAGTAAACTTAACTTTTTTCGTTTTACGATCAATAATATCATAAGAGTTCTTACCTGTAGGTTTCCATGTATATTTCATGTCGACCAAATTAACAAAGAAGTCGTTTGTTAAAGCTCCAACTTTATCAGTTAATATACCTTTATTTTTCGCAGACTCATGATTTGTTCCTAGCACTCTCATTCCGCCAACTAAACAAGTCATTTCTTGAGCAGTTAATCCCATCAAAGATGCACGCTCTAGTAAAAGCTCCTCCGGCATCACAGAATAATCTGATTTTACATAATTTCTAAATCCATCATGCAAAGGTTCTAGCCACTTAAAGTTTTTAATCTCAGTTTGATTTTGAGAAGAGTCTCCTCTGCCTGGATTAAACGGAACTTTAACCTTAAAGCCAGCTTTTTTAATTGCTTTTTCTAACCCAACATTTCCTGCAAGAATAATTGTGTCGGCGATTGTTGCTCCTGTTTTTTTTGCTATATCTTCTAGAACTTTTAATATTTTTGCAAGTTTTTTGGGCTCATTAGCTTCCCAATTTTTCATCGGCGCTAATCGAATTCTTGCGCCATTAGCTCCTCCTCTTTTATCGGTTACTCTGTAAGTCCTAGCACTATCCCAAGCAATGGTAATTAAATCACTAGCATTTAGTTTACTAGCTACTATCATTTTTTTAACTTTGGCTACATTGAATTTCTTTTTTGAAGAAGAAACATTCCCTTGCCAAAGAAGATCCTCTTTAGGGGCCCAAGGACCAATATAATTTTCTTTATTTCCCATTGTTCTGTGCGTTAGTTTAAACCAAGCACGAGCAAATGAGTCCTCAAAAAACTTGGGATCTTTATAAAATCTTTCTGAAATTTTTCTATATTCCGGATCCATGGCCATAGCCATGTCTGCATCAGTAAACATTAGTCTAGCTTTCTTTTTTGGGTCACCTAAATCAACTGGTTTTTTTTCTTCTTCAAGGTCAATAGGTTCCCATTGCCATGCCCCGGCAGGGCTTTTTTTACTTTCCCACTCATAATTTAATAAAAGATCTAAATA
>CENP01105425.1_pt1 | contig 31726 bp, 31 predicted proteins | sample 361281 | NCBI WGS metagenome assembly CENP01 (sample SAMEA2591122, study PRJEB7988) | marine metagenome | biome: marine biome (ENVO:00000447); feature: deep chlorophyll maximum layer (ENVO:xxxxxxxx); material: saline water (ENVO:00002010), including plankton (ENVO:xxxxxxxx) | depth 70 m | reverse complement strand
AAAGTGTTGACTTATTATCAATCGACCAAAGAGATCCCTGAGCTAAACTTAAATAGTAGCTACACCCAACAAGACATTTCAAATTGGGGATTGTTAAATGGATTACTTAGTGATTTTTGTAACAAAAATTCAGACGTTTTAATCAATTTTTACGAACAAGACGATATTAATCTAAAATATGTTAGTGCCAATATAAAAACTAAATTTAGCATAGGATTTAATTCTGTGGATCACACATTAAACGATTTAATTATTGACGTCAATGCAAAAGATATAGACGTTTTTCAAAGCGAGTGTATTAAGTATTTAAATATATTTTTTATTTCCAAAAAATGAAAACAATTAATGGACACGGTGTTGCAATAATTACTCCTTTTAAGAAAAACGGAGAGATAGATTTCAATGCTATTCCCCACATCATTGAACACCTCATATCAGGGGGAGTTGATTTTTTTGTGGTATTAGGAACTACCGCAGAGACTGCAACACTCACCAAGGAGGAAAAAATTAATTTGGTTGGTGAAGTAGTTCATTTCAACGCTGGACGTCTACCAATAGTTCTTGGTTTGGGAGGAAACGACACTCAGCAGACTTTAGATATGTTTGATTGGTTCAATTTAAAACCATTCTCTGCTATCCTATCTGTATCCCCATATTACAACAAACCAAATCAAGAAGGGCTTTACCAGCATTTTAAAAGGATAGCTTCTCATTCTAGCTTACCTTTAATTCTTTATAATGTACCCTCCAGAACAGGAGTTAATATTGCTCCCGAAACAGTTTTGAGGTTGGCCAACGATTTTGAAAATATAATTGCTTTGAAAGAAGCCTCAGGAGATTTTCAACAAGCCCAAACCTTAATAAAATTATGCCCTCCTGGTTTCTCAATTCTATCTGGAGATGACGAGATGTCATTACCTATTATTTTGGCAGGTGCTAAGGGAGTAATTTCAGTTATAGGGAACGCAATTCCTAAGATCTATTCAAAATTAATTAAACTTGGATTGGTTAAAGATGTAGATAAGGCATACACTTATCAATACAAAATTTTAGATCTCATCAGAATGATTTATGATGAAGGTAATCCTACAGGGATTAAAGTTTTGATGGATGCATTGGGTCTTTGTGAAAATAATTTGCGCCTACCTCTTGTTGCTGCATCAAAGGAATTGACACTTAGATTGAAAAATGAGTTAAAAAATGTGCTAACAGTACAAAATTCTATACACTGATTGATGTTCATCTTTTTATCATTTTGTTTAATATGTCAAATCTGTAAATAATTTATTAATTTCACTCCATGTCGATACAGTTTAAACCATTCTCTGTAGTCTTATGTGTTTTGTTTTTTTTATCTTCTTGTAATGAGTATCAAAAAGTTCTGAACAACGACGATATGAATATTAAGTACAAAGCTGCAGAGCAATATTACAACAATGGTGAGTACCGTAGATCCAACAGACTCCTGGAACAACTTGTTCCTTCCTACAGAGGGAAACCTCAGGCAGAACGTTTGGTCTATTTCTTCGCTGATTCCTATTTTCAGACAAAAAGTTACTATTTAGCCTCTTATCAATTTGATAACTTTATTAAATCATTCCCCAAATCACAAAAACTTGAGGAGGCAAGTTTCCTTGCCGCAAAATCGCATTATATGATGTCGCCTGCCTTCAGCTTGGATCAGGAAGAGACCAATAATGCAATTGAGAAACTTCAGATATTCATGAATAATTACCCTAAATCAAAATATACTGATGAATGTAATCAACTAATCAATGAGCTGCAAAATAAAATTGAAAAGAAAGAATTTGAAGTTGCTAAGCAATATTACACTATATACGATTACAGAGCTGCCATTAAATCTTTAGACAATTTTATAGTAGAGTTTGTAGGTTCAAAATTTAGAGAAGAGGCCTTATATTACAAGTTTTTGGCTTCCTATGAGATTGCTATCAATAGTATTGAATCAAAAAAAATCCAAAGATTAACGGATCTTAAACAATTACATAATAATATCGTGCGTTATTATCCAGAAACTTTATTTGAGGAAGACCTTAGTAAAAAAATGGACGTGGTCGAAAAAGAAATTAATATCTTTACTAACTTATAAAAAGATTTATGACAAAATATATAAATTCTAATGCATCATCTTCTACCTCAACATACAACAGAGAGAGTATTGAGTCTCCCACAGAAAATATATATGAGGCCTTATCAATAATCTCTAAAAGATCTAATCAAATCAATTTGGATATCAGAAAAGAATTGCACGAAAAGCTGGATGAGTTCGCTACCCAAAATGATAGCCTAGAAGAAATTTTTGAAAACAAAGAACAAATTGAGGTATCCAAATTTTATGAGCGATTGCCTAAACCTCACGCTATCGCAATAGAGGAGTGGTTGAATAAAAAAATTTACCACAGAAATACTGAAGATCACAACGAATAAATTATGAGTGTTCTCAGCGGAAAAAAAATTCTCCTGGGAATCTCAGGAGGGATTGCCGCGTACAAATCACCCCTAATAATAAGGCTATTTATTTCCCTTGGTTGCGAGGTAAAAGTCATCATGACCCCTCATGCTAAGGATTTTGTTGCACCGCTTACATTGTCTACACTCTCCAATCATCCTGTCTATTCTACTTTTACAGAAGAATCGAATGACAATCTAATATGGAATGACCATGTAGCTTTGGGTAAATGGGCTGATCTTTTTTTGATTGCACCCGCTACTTCCAATACGCTCTCTGCTATGGTTCATGCAAAGAGTAATAACTTACTTATTGCTTGCTATTTATCTTGTACCTGTCCCGTCTATATTGCTCCAGCTATGGATTTGGACATGTACGCCCACCCTGCAAATCAGGAAAATATTCAGAAATTAAAAGATATAGGAAAAAAAGTTTTACCTGTCGGGGAAGGATTCCTAGCTAGTGGATTAAATGGAAAGGGAAGAATGTTGGAACCTAATGAAATAGTTAATTTCATAATCAAAGACATTAAAAACAACCTACCTCTGAATGGTAAAAAAGTATTGATTACTGCTGGCCCCACGTATGAGCCTATTGACCCGGTTAGATTTATTGGAAACCGCTCAAGTGGGAAAATGGGATATGCTTTGGCAAAAGAAGCCTATCAACTTGGTGCCCATGTCATACTTATTTCAGGACCCACCTCTCTCGATACTCCATCAGGTGTTAAATTTTACAATGTGTTCACTTCACAAGAAATGTATTCTAAAGTAATGGAAAATTTTGCTGCGGTAGATATCGCAATATCTGCCGCTGCTGTGGCGGATTTTAAACCCCAAAATTTTGAAACTCAAAAAATTAAAAAAAATGAGCACATCCATCTTTTAAAACTAGAGAAGACTAAAGATATTTTAGCCAAAATGGGAGAACTAAAACAAAACCAATTTTTAGTTGGGTTTGCACTCGAAACAATTGACGAGACCAATAATGCCATAAAAAAAATTAAATCTAAGAACCTTGATGGGATAGTGTTAAATTCATTGAATGACCCTGGTGCAGGTTTTTCTGGCGACTTTAATAAAGTGATATATATTGACAAAAGTGAAACTATTATTCCTTTCGAATTAAAATCTAAGTCATTGGTAGCTAAAGATATTTTTTCCCAAATTTTAAAATATTATGCCTAAAATAATTTTTGCCATTTTATTGATTTTATTAAGTTCCAAGACAAGTGGTCAGGAGTTAAATGCTCATTTTTTAGTAAATGCAGACTTGGTCAATCAAACGAATCAACAGATATTCGAGACATTGGAGAGATCACTCAATGAATTTATTAACTCCCAATCATGGACGAATATTGAGTTTTACCCTCAGGAAAAAATAACCTGTAGTTTTGTACTTAATTTAACCAGTTATAATGCCTCAAGATTTGAGGGTACGTTACAAATACAATCCCAAAGAACCGTTTTTGATTCCAATTATGATAGCCCAATACTAAATTATTTAGACAAGGATATTAGTTTTACTTATGAGGAATTTCAACCTCTTTTTTACAGCCCTGCCTCATACGAATCGAATTTAGTATCTATTATTAGTTTTTATACATACATTTTATTGGGTGTGAATGCTGATAGTTTCCAATTTAAAGGTGGAGACCCCTATTTTGAGCAGGCACAAAGGATTGTCAATTTATCGCAGCAAAGCGGTGCTTTTGGATGGAAACAAAATGATAGTAACAGAAACCGGTTTTGGCTAATAGATACCATTAGGTCAAATACATTTAGAGAGTATAGAGAAACTATTTATAGCTATCACAGAAAAGGCTTAGATTTGATGACCAAATCTCCCAAAGAGGCAAAAATAAATACCATTGAAGCTTTATTAACTTTAGAGTTGCTTTACAACAGACGCCCTAATGCCATGCTTTTACAAATGTTTTTTGATGCTAAGTCTGACGAAATTGTGAGTCTTTTTTCAGATGGTCCAGAAGTAGATTTAGAAAGGGGTCTGGAGATGCTAAAAAAAATTGCACCATTCTATCAACCCCAGTGGAAACTAATTAAATAGTTTCATTTTTTGAAATTATTTTTTTTCTCAAGTATCTTTGATATTAAAACATAAAAAAGTTAATATTGATCACCAGTTTAAAGATTTCGAATTATGCGCTAATTGAATATTTGGATATTTCATTTGATATAGGTTTGACTTGTATTACAGGAGAAACAGGAGCTGGAAAATCAATTCTAATGGGAGGGCTTGGATTGGTTTTGGGAAAAAGAGCGGATTTATCTGTTTTGAAAGACAACACTAAAAAATGTGTTATCGAAGCAAGTTTCTTAGTTGATAAATATCAGCTGCAAAGCTTTTTTAAGAAAAATGAACTTGATTATGAGGCTGAAACAATTTTGAGAAGAGAAATAACTCCCAGAGGAAAATCTAGGGCATTTATCAATGATACTCCAGTGACCCTTGACCTTTTGGGGCGTTTGAGTTCCGTATTAATTGATGTGCATTCTCAAATGGAAAATCAATCTTTATTCAAAAATGAATATCAATTTCTAGTTTTGGATGCCCTGGCTGAAAATCAAAATATTTATGATGAGTATAAGCAAAAGCTTATAGAATTTCAAAATTCTCAGCGGGAATTCGATGATTTAAATTCGCTTAATAATGAGGCTACTAAAGTGCAAGATTATAATCAATTTTTGTTCGAAGAACTAACAAACGAAAAGCTGACTCCAGGACTTTTAACTCCTCTAGAGGAGGAAATTGATCAATTGTCCAATGTTGAGGCAATTCAGCATTATCTAGCTCAAAGTATATATTTAATTGACGAAGAACAAATCGGACTATTGACCCAGTTCACAAGCCTTAAATCTTTACTTATTGATGCTGCTAATCAATCAAAAAAACTCAACTTTTTTCACGACAGAATTGATGGACTTTTTATTGAATTGAAAGATATATTAAATGATTTGATAGCAAAACACGAAACTTTAGAGAGTAATCCGGCGCTTCTGGAAAAACTCACTCAACGTTGGGACAAAATCCAAAGTTTATTTCAAAAACATCAGGTATCTAATTTAGAGGATCTTATTGAGGTAAGGGATAATCTCGCAAAAGAATTAGAGCAAACCCAAGATTTAGAGAAGCGAATCGGATTGCTCAAAGATAAAATAAATACACTAAAGTTGTCTTTGGAGGACTTGTCAAACAAACTCCACCAAAAGAGAAAAGAGGTATCTCCCAAGTTATGCAAGCAAATGGAGGAGATTATCTCAAAAATGGGTATGAAAAATGCTAGATTTAAGATAGATTTGGTTCCGTCAGATGAATTTTTAGTACATGGGAAAGAACAAATAAACTTCCTTTTTTCTGCCAATATAGGTTCCGATTTTAAACCCATTAAAAAAGTAGCTTCGGGAGGAGAGATGTCTAGAATTATGTTATCGATTAAAGCTATTCTTTCTCAATACAAGCAATTACCCAGTATTATTTTTGATGAAATTGACACAGGGGTTTCGGGAGCAGTTTCTGACGAAATAGCAAATTTAATGTCTGATATGTCTCATCATATGCAAGTATTTACCATTACTCATCTTCCTTTGGTTGCTGCCAAGGGAAAACAACACTTTCTTGTCTATAAAGAGGTTAGAGAAAATTCCACGATTACCCGATTAAAAGAATTAAATCAAGAAGAAAGAGTTACTGAACTGGCGCAAATGCTATCTGGTGAACAATTGACTAGAACGGCTCTAGATCATGCCAGACAATTACTCAATTAAATGTATATTTGAATACGTTTTAAATCCGAAAAATCCATGCCTCATAATATTTTAGAAGGGAAGAAAGGAATCATTTTTGGTGCGCTTGACGATAAGTCTATTGCATGGAAAACTGCAGAAGCAGTCAAAAAGGAGGGTGGTGAATTTGTATTGACCAATGCGCCTGTAGCCATGAGAATGGGAACTATCAATGAACTGGCTGAAAAAACAAATAGTCATTTAATTCCAGCTGATGCAACTCAATTAGGTGATTTAGAAAATCTAATCGATCAATCCATTTCTCATTTAGGCGGCAAATTGGATTTTGTTCTCCATTCTATTGGTATGTCTGTAAATGTCAGAAAAGGTAAGCTTTACACCGACTTAAACCATGATTGGATGGCTAAGGGTTGGGACGTGTCTTCTGTTTCTTTCCATAAGCTATTGCAGACCCTTTTTCAAAAAGATGCCATGAATCCTTGGGGTAGTATTATTGCCCTTTCTTATATCGCTGCTCAAAGAACTTTTCCTAATTATAATGATATGGCAGATAATAAAGCCTATTTGGAATCTATAGCTAGGAGTTTTGGTTATTTCTTTGGTAAAGAGAAAAAAGTAAGGGTAAATACCATTTCTCAGTCACCTACGCCTACTACCGCAGGAAAAGGGGTCAAAGGATTGGATGGATTTTTAAACTATGCTGAGCAAACTTCACCCCTTGGTAATGCTACAGCGGATGATTGTGCTAATTATACGGTAATGATGTTTTCTGATTATACAAAAAAGGTAACCTTACAGAATCTTTTTCACGATGGAGGATTCTCCAATGTGGGAGTCAGTCAAGAAATAATTGATGCTTTGGAAAAAGACTAATGATCTTTTCTATGGGATTATGAATCACTACAATGCAACGAAATTTTGAATATTTGAGATTAAGATTCCCAAGAAAAAATAGGTTAAGATTCTTTTCATTATTCTTTGCACTTTCCTCCTTTTTTTGGATAATTACCAAGCTCTCTAACTCCTTCAGTTCCTCAGTCAACTTTGAGGTTAAATTTGTTAATGTACCAAATCTGGTAATTCTGGATCCTAACATTAATGTATCAATTAAGGCCGATATCACAGCAAGTGGATTTCAGCTTTTAATTTATCATTACTTTAAAAAAAATATCAGAGTAACCCTAGATAATGCGCATTTTTCAGATAATCTTGTAGAAATTGATTTAATGGATCAAAAATTTGTTCTTCAACAGCAGTTATACCAAAGTACAAAATTGAATTTGATTTCACCTTCTAAATTAACCATTCCATTCAGCGCTCTAAAACGGAAGAAAATCCCTGTAATCCCACCCAGTCAAATTGATTTCAAACCAGGGTATGATAGAGCTGGAGATTGGATAATCGAACCAGATAGTATTTGGGTTTATGGCCCTTCTCCAAAAATTGACACATTAAATAAATATGTTATACACCAATTATCAATAGAGAAAATTGATCAAGAGATAGTTGAAAAAGTTGATATAATATCTTGGGACCAAATCAAATTTGAAACGAATAAAATTTTGATCAAAGTTCCCGTTAAAAGATTTACTGAAAAATCTATTGAAGTTTTTATTAACATAAAAAACGTACCAGACTCTTTGGCAATAAAACTCTTCCCCCAATCTTTGAAAGTTACATTTTTGGTTTTATTGGACAGAGCAGAGGCAATTAATTCTGGAGATTTTAAATTCATATGCGATTTTGAAAAATCCCATTTAAATACGAAAAACACTATGGATATTTTTTTGGAGATGAGACCAGAAGGGGTAAGAAATGTAAGATGGAAGCCAAAAGAAGTAGATTATTTAATTAGAAAATGAAAATCGTTGGTCTTACAGGGGGTATAGGAAGTGGAAAATCAAGCATCTTAAAAGTTTTTGCATCTTTGGGAGTTACTTGTTATGAGTCGGATACTCAAGCAAAGAAATTGATGCAATGTAATGCAGAATTGGTCAGCAAACTAAAAGGATTATTTGGAGATGATCTATACAATGGTCAAGAATTGAATCGATCCCTATTAGCAAATTTGGTTTTTTCTGATAAGAAAAAATTAGAGGACTTGAATGCCCTTGTTCATCCTGCTTTAAAGAAAGATTTTCATCTTTTTTTAAGTAAACAAGATACCCCTTACATTATAAAAGAGACAGCTATTTTATTTGAAACAGGAGCAGCAGAGGATTGCGATGTTGTTATATTGGTGACTGCACCAGAGCAACTAAGAATAGAGAGAGTGATGAAAAGAGAAAAAACGACTGAAAAACAAATTAAATCAAGAATGTTTTACCAATGGAGTGATAATAAAAAAATCCCATTGTCAGATTTTGTAATTAACAATATTAATTGGGACAAAACGTTAAAGAAAATAGATGAAATTCATCTGGAACTTATTGATTCTAAATAATTAAATTTATTAACAATACCTTAGGTTTATACTAGCTAATTTTTGATGAAATTTAAGTTTAATAATATCAATTCGGTTTGAAAAAAGATTATTTCATTTTATTGGTAAGTTTGATGATTATTTCACTAGTAGCTTTAATCTTAGTTCAAGCCTATTGGATCAATATGGCTTGGCAAAATAAAGAAGAAGAATTTTCTTTAGCGGTGAGTCAATCACTCAAATCCGTATCTACCAAGGTGGAGGATTTGGAAATATCAGTATATATAGCTGCCTATCAACAATTGATTGATTCTATTGGCACCCCTAATGAGTCCAATTTCACGGATATTTTCCTGTTTGTAGATAATGAAGAAGATATATCTTCTAACCTCACTTCCTTCTATGCTTTTGGTATTTTGGAAGAAGATTATAATATCAATCTATCTGATATTAATCCTGAATTGGGAAATGAAAATGTAATGGATTATAAAAAAGTCAAAACAACTACTATTTTAAGTAAAGATAAGATTTTTAATCGTGAAAATAGGGTTGCTACTTCAATCACCAAATTGAAATCGGTAGAAAGAATGAGTATTTTTGATCAAGAAATTTTTCGTTCTGCCTATTTGGATTATTCATCTACAATCCCTGTTCACAAGCGAATTAGGAAAGACGAATTAAAACTTCTTTTGGACAGAGAGTTTCAAGCTAGAAATATTGTAATATTTTATGAATTTGGAATTTATAATAATGGATTGGCCACAAAAGTTAAGTCAAACGAGTATAACGAAAATCAAATAGGTTTAAAATATGAAACTCCTATTTTTACTCAGGACAATGGTCAAACCCCCTATAAATTGGTAGTTACATTCCCTGACAAAGATGAGGTTGTTTTTTCTTCCATTTTGAGTGTCGCAGGATTATCTATCTTCCTTACATTATTTATTATAATTGTATCAACTACTTCGATATATCAAATCATTCGTCAAAAGAAAGTTTCAGAAATGAAGTCTGATTTCATTAACAACATGTCACATGAGTTCAAAACTCCAATAGCAACTATTAATTTGGCATTGGATGCGATATCAAATCCCAAAACACAAGGTGTCAAAACAAGGCTTATGAGCTATATAAAGATGATCAGGGAAGAAAACCATCGTATGCTTTCACAAGTGGAAAATGTTTTACAGATTTCGAGACTTGAAAAGAGTTCCTCTCCTTTTGAATTAACCGAAATTGATTTACACGATGCCATAGATGATGCACTTCGACATGTGAAATTAATAATTAAAGATCAAAAGGGAAAAATTATCAGCCAATTAGATGCTTCTCAGACAATTTTTAGGGGGAACTTAAATCATTTTATAAATATTATTGTAAATATGTTAGAAAATGCAATTAAATACTCTGAGGATGCTCCTATTATAACCATTTCCACTTCCAATGATGATAAATCAATTAAATTAAAAATCAATGATCAAGGAATTGGAATGGATGACACTACACAAAAACATATTTTTGATAAATTCTTTCGAAAACAAAGTGGTAACATCCACAATGTCAAAGGACATGGTTTGGGTTTATCTTACGTAAAAAAAATAGTAGAACTCCACGGAGGTGATATAAAATTAGTCAGTAAAATTGGTAAGGGAACTACTTTTATAATATATTTACCATTGCTCTAATATCTAATTAAAAAGCTATGTCTAATTCAAGTGATAAGAAGAAAATATTAATCGTAGAAGACGATTTTAATTTTGGAAATATACTCAAAGACTATTTGATTCTAAATGATTATTCCATTGTGTTGGCAAAAAATGGAATTGAAGGAATGGAAAAGTTTCAGAAGGAAAATTTCGATCTATGTATTCTTGATGTAATGATGCCTTTTAAGGATGGTTTCACTCTAGGTAAAGAGATCAGGGAAAAAAATGAAAATATTCCCTTATTTTTCCTCACTGCAAAAACTCTTAAAGAAGACGTTTTAAAAGGATTTAAAATTGGTGCTGACGATTACTTAACCAAACCTTTTGACTCTGATGTTCTTCTCGCAAAAATAAAAGCCACTCTAAATAGAAAAAACTTCTTTAATATCCCTGAATCAGATGTTCACGAGTTTGAAATTGGAAAGTTTAAGTTCAATTCAAAACTCCGTTTTTTATCATATGGAAAAGAAAATTCGGTTAAGCTTTCTCCAAAAGAAAATCAATTACTTCGCTTGCTTGTATTAAATATAAATGATTTACTTGTACGTGAAAAGGCCTTGAATAAGATTTGGAGGGATAGCAATTATTTCACCTCAAGAAGTATGGATGTTTACATTGCCAAATTGAGAAAATATTTAAAGCTCGATAATAATGTTGAAATTCTCAATATTCATGGTGAAGGTTTTAGGTTGGTAGTAAAAAAGTAATCCTTTTATTGATTCCTTGGATGAAATTTCTCAATTACGTATTTTAGATGTTGGTTGTTCAAGTGTGTGTAAATCTCAGTTGTAGTTATACTTTCGTGTCCCATCAAGATCTGAATACTTCTAAGATCTGCACCATTTTCCAATAAATGTGTAGCAAAAGAGTGTCTAAAGGTGTGAGGACTTATTTTCTTTTTAATTCCTACTTTCTTAGTGGATTCCCTAATGATTGTAAAAATCATTGCACGCGTAAGCTTTTTCCCATTTCTGTTAAGGAATAAAATGTCATCATCTCCTTTTTGTATATTTTTAAGGATTCTTACTTCATTTAAATAAATTTGAATGAATTTTTTGGAATAATTTCCCAATGGAACCAACCGTTGTTTGTCTCCCTTTCCCGTAACCCGAATTATATCTTCATTAAAAAAAATATTTGATAAAGTCAAATTTACCAATTCACTCACTCTCAATCCACTACCGTATAGTGTTTCTATGATTGCTCGGTTTCGGTATCCATGTGGTTTATTCAACTCTATTCCGTAGATTATTTTTTCAATTTCCAACAAATTAAGTGTTGATGGAAGTTTCCTTCCCAATTTAGGCCCCTCAATCAAATCGGCTGGAGAGTCTCCTCGTATATTTTCAAAGATCAGAAATTTAAAAAAACTTTTTATTGCAGATATTCTTCGGGCTTGACTGTTTGAACTTATAAATTTTGATTGTTGGTATATAAATTGCTGGAGTGTATTTTTAGTACAACTGTTTGGTTTTTCAATAATGTTATTTTCACTTATGAACTTGGCCAATCGTTTAATGTCTAAACTGTAATTTTTCACTGTATTATCAGAGAGCCCCCTTTCAATTTTAAGGTAGAATTCGTAGTCAAAAATGGTAGTATTCCAATTCAAAACATTACAAAATTAAGTATTTTAATTTTTAACTTAATTGAAGTATATGGTATGTAGTTTTAGAGTTTGATCTTTTTTTTCCCTAATATTAAGTTTTTTCAGTAAGTTAACTTACGATTACTTCATTAAGATTTTTGAGAGCTGAAAAAATATTTTCATAATACTTTCCTATAGTTTTGATTGAATTTCCTCTAATTTAAGTTCATTACCAATATTGGGTTTGCCTATGATATTTTTAACAGCTTAAAAGATCGTTGTAATCGAGAATTTTGGTAAAACCTGAATTTTATTACTTTAATTATTTAATAGTAAAGGTCTAAATTTTACTAGTGTAGATAGATTTTTTCTAAATTCCATATGTCCCCTTTGAAACGATACTATCAAATTTCTAAATCACCAGAAGGTTTTAACTAGTTTTGTAACTTTTATTGTTAGTAGAATTTTATATGAACAATTTATTTAAATTAAATATGGTTTACTAAAGTTACATTCAAGTTCGATAGATTTACTGATTTTATTTGACCTTCAATATGATTTTAGATGCATTAAAATAGGCGAGACGTTAATCAATCAAGAGAAAATTTTCATCTTCAATAATTTTTTTTGTATAAGCTTACAATATTCTTAAATGTATTAATTAATTATCATCAAATACAAATTATGTTTATTTTTAAAAAAAAAAATGAAAATAGTCATTATTAATGGTCCTAACCTAAACCTTTTGGGAAATCGAGAGCCATCTATTTATGGCGGTCAGTCTTTCGAAGCTTATTATGAAGATTTGAAGAAAAAATATCCTGAAGTTGAATTTGACTATTTTCAATCTAATATTGAGGGTGAGCTAATTGATCGAATTCAAAAAGACGGTTTTTCGTCTGACGGAATATTATTAAACCCTGCAGCCTATACTCATACGTCAGTTGGCATTAGAGATGCCATAATGGCAATCGACACCTCAGTCATCGAAATTCATATTTCTAATACTTTTTCTAGAGAAGATTTTAGGCACAATTCCTATATTACCCCAGTCGCTAAAGGAATTATTGTTGGTTTTGGGCTTGACAGCTACCGTTTGGGGATTGAATCTTTTCTTAATCTTAACGTTTAGAGGTGAATCACTTCATCGTATGCATCGGCCACAGCTTCCATTACTGCCTCACTCATGGTTGGGTGGGGATGAACTGCTTTTAATACCTCGTGACCAGTAGTTTCAAGTTTCCTTCCTAAAACCACTTCAGCGATCATGTCTGTTACGCCCATTCCAATCATATGGCATCCCAACCATTCCCCGTATTTTGCATCAAAGATTACCTTCACAAAACCCTCTGAGTTTCCACCAGCTTGGGCTTTACCAGAGGCAGAAAATGGAAATTTACCAACTTTAATTTCATAGCCTTTTTCTTTCGCTTTAGCTTCAGTTAATCCAACAGATGCCACTTCCGGAAAACAATAGGTACAACCAGGTATGTTTCCATAATCCAGAGGTTCAACATGACGACCAGCTATTTTCTCTACGCACAAAATTCCTTCGGCAGAGGCAACGTGAGCCAACGATTGTCCCGATGTTACATCTCCAATGGCATAGTATCCAGGAAGATTAGTTTGATAAAAATCGTTTACCATTATTTTATCCCTATCAATAGCGATACCGATGTCCTCCAGTCCTAGGTTTTCGATATTGGATTTAATTCCTACTGCAGATAGAATAATATCAGCATTTAAGGTTTCTTCTCCCTTCTCTGTTTTTACTGTCGCTTTGACTCCTTTTCCAGATGTATTTACACCAGTAACTTCGGTATTGGTCATAATTTTGATTCCACTTTTTTTGAAATTTTTTTCTAATTGTTTAGATACCTCCTCGTCCTCAACTGGAACAATACGATTCAGATACTCAACAATGGTAACCTCAGTTCCCATGGAATTATAGAAATAAGCGAACTCAATTCCTATTGCACCAGACCCTACTATGATAAGTTTTTTGGGTTGTTTGGATAAAGTCATAGCCTCTCTGTAACCAATAACTTTTTTCTCATCTTGGGGTAAGCTGGGAAGCGCTCTCGATCTTGATCCCGTAGCAATGATAATATGCTTGGCATTGTATTCCTCTGTTTTTTTATCATTGATTACTCTTACTTTTTTACCAGCAATCAGTTTTCCATGACCCTCAAGTATATCGATTTTATTTTTCTTCATTAAAAATTGCACTCCCTTACTCATTCCTGCGGCCACATTTCTACTTCTATTAATTATGGCATCGAAGTCTTTGTCGTACTCTTTGATTTTCAATCCATAGTCTTCTGCATGTTTTAGATAATTAAAAACTTGAGCTGATTTTAGTAATGCTTTTGTAGGAATGCAACCCCAGTTGAGACAAACTCCTCCAAGGCTTTCTTTCTCTACAACTGCTGTTTTTAAACCTAATTGCGAAGCACGTATTGCAGTAACATAGCCCCCTGGACCTGTCCCAATTACAATTACATCATACTCATTCATGTGGTTTGAAGTTTAAATTAAGCACAAATTTAGTAAATATGAGGTTTTTTTTGCGATTGTTTACTCATGCTTTTTTTTAAAATCAATACTGGCTGAATTTACACAATAACGAAGACCCGTCTGAGTAGGGCCGTCATTGAAAACATGCCCTTGATGTCCACCGCAATTTGAACAAATAATTTCTGTTCTGAGCATACCTGCCGAGCTATCAGGAATTAATTCCAATGACCCCTCTATTGCACTATCGTAGCTCGGCCACCCACAATGACTGTCAAACTTACTTTCACTTTTGTAAAGTGGAGCAGCACAACCCTTGCATACATAAGTTCCCTCATTAAAGTGATCATTGAATTTACCTGTAAAGGGTAACTCTGTACCTTTTTCCCTTAAAATTTTAAACTCGTCAGGATTTAGTTTGGTTTTCCAATATTTATCTGTTTTTTCCATCTTATATTTCCTGTTTTTACTCATTTGGAATAAAGTTTAGAGCAGCGGAATTAATACAATGCCTTTTACCAGTTGTTTGTTTAGGTCCATCATTAAAAACGTGTCCCAAGTGTCCACCACATTTATTGCATTTTAATTCTGTTCGAGCATAGCCTAGCTTATAATCTACATCATACTCAATATTGAATTCAATGGCTCGATCGAAAGAAGGCCATCCACATTTTGAGTCGTATTTATAATCGGATTCATATAATGGAGTATTGCATCCTGCACAGTTGTATATCCCATTTTCTTTGTGGTTATTGTACATACCAGTAAAAGGATATTCTGTAGCTGCTTTTCGCAAAACCATATAAGACATTTTAGGGAGCTGCTCCTTCCATTCCTTATCTGTTTTTTCCACAGTATAGTTCTTCTCTTCCTTTTGGAACTTTTGTTGAGACACTCCTTTACAGCCAATCAAGACTAGGGTTAACAAAAAAAATAGATTTTTTTTATGAATCATCAAATTTAGATTTTAGGCTTTACAAAGATAGTTTTTTAAAAAATAAACTCTTTACATGATGTCTAAACAAATGAATTCATAAATTGTATAAATTTCATTTTTGGAAATAATGAAAAGAAAAAAACGACTGGAAAAAGGAAATTCCAAATTAATTAATGCATGGGCGTCATACGATTGGGCCAATTCAGTTTATCCTCTTGTAATTAGTTCAACCGTTTTTCCTATTTATTATAGTACAATATCTCAAGACATTAGCACCATTGAATTCTTGGGATATGATTTTAAAAATACTGCTCTGATAAGTTTTGTTACTGCTATTGCTTTTGTGGTAGTAGCTTTTAATTCTCCGCTATTATCAGGTATAGCCGACTATATTGGCAACAAAAAAAGATTCATGAAAATATTTGTTTATACAGGATCGGTTTCATGTATGGGGTTATATTTTTTTGAATTGGAAAGCATTTACACAGGGATGCTATTTTATTTCTTGGCATTGATTGGTTTTTGGGCTAGCCTAGTGTTTTATAATTCCTATTTACCTGATATTGCTCATCCTGATCAGCAGGATTTTGCAAGTGCTAAAGGCTTTTCTATGGGATATATTGGGAGTATTTTATTATTGATATTCAATCTATCAATGGTATTACAGCCTAGTTTTTATGGGATTACGGGTACTCCGGTTGAGTCCTCTATCAAAGCGATGAAATTCTCCTTTATTACCGTAGGAATTTGGTGGGCATTGTTTAGCCAATATGCTTTCTATCATTTACCTAACGGAAAAAGCTCTGGTAAAGTTACTAAAGATATTTTTTGGAATGGTTTTTTGGAGTTAAAGAAGGTATGGAAACAGGTAAAAAATCTACCAACCCTAAAAAAATTTATACCCGCTTTTTTTGTATATAGTACTGCATTGCAAACTGTTATTTTGATTGCTACTTATTTTGGGGAGGAAGAAATTAAGTGGGTGAACAGTCAACAAAAAACCACTGGTCTTATTGTAAGCATATTATTGATTCAGATTGTTGCCATTTTTGGAGCTAATGCCACTGCTTTAGCATCGAGAAGGTTTGGTAACATTACTACTCTAGTTTCAGTTAACTTTATCTGGGCTGTATTGTGTATTTTTGCTTTTTTTATCAGAGAGCCCATAGAATTTTACATTGCCGCAGGGGGAGTCGGAATGGTGATGGGAGGTATTCAGGCACTGTCCAGATCAACTTATTCGAAACTAATCCCACAGACCAATGATACGACATCTTTTTTTAGTTTTTATGATGTTACTGAAAAATTGGGTATAATTATTGGTATGGCCATGTTTGGTATCATTGACCAAATTACTGGAAGTATGCGAAATGCAATTCTTTTCTTCATTGTACTTTTTGTAACTGGTGCGTTACTTTTGATCCGTATTCCAAATAATCGTACTTAAATTAAATGAAACCTTAAACTTGGCATAACAATTGGATAGTATCTTTAAATAATTTATTTCTAGTGTATTTCTATCTAAAATGAGTTAGAAAGTTCACTTTAAATGACAACTTGACTGAAAATTCATTTATGGCCGAATCTAGTTTTACATCATTTGACAATTTGACACTTCAAGATATTGAAGCAGAAGCTGAACTTATCCCCCTCCTTACTACAGAGGACGAGGAAGCATTAAGGAATGAGGATTTACCTGAAGAGGTATCCATTCTTCCATTGAGAAATACAGTACTTTTTCCGGGTGTAGTGATACCGATAACTGCAGGAAGAGATAAATCTATCCAATTGATTAAAGATGCCAATAAATCTGAAAAAATCATTGGCGTGGTGGCTCAAAAAGACAAAAATATTGAAAACCCAAGTGTAGGAGACATTTATTCACTGGGAACAGTTGCGCAGATATTGAGGGTCTTAAAAATGCCAGATGGGAATACAACTGTGATTATACAGGGAAAAAGAAGATTTGAAATAAAAAGTATTGTTTCGGATCAACCCTATTTAAAAGCTACTATAAAACCTGTTGAGGAAATTTATCCAGATAAGGGTAATTCGGAGTTCAAGGCAATTATTGATTCTATTAAGGAGATGGCATTAAAAATCATTCAAGAAAATCCAAATATTCCCTCAGAGGCTTCTTTTGCAATCAAAAATATACAGAGTTATGCTTTTTTGATAAACTTTGTTGCCTCCAATATGAATCTTCCCGTAAAGGAAAAGCAAAGAATTTTATCAATTTTTGATCTTCAGAAGAGTGCTATTGAGTGCTTGAAGTTGATGAACATTGAATTTCAAAAACTAGAATTAAAAAATGACATTCAATCCAAGGTAAGAACTGATTTGGATCAACAACAAAGAGAGTATTATCTCAATCAACAAATGAAGACCATTCAAGAAGAGCTTGGTGTGGTTTCATTTGAACAGGAAATTGACGAAATGCTTTCTCGATCGAAGGAAAAAAAATGGGATAAAACTGTTGGAGAACAATTTGATAAAGAGTTGTCCAAACTCAAACGTATGAATCCTCAGGTAGCTGAATATTCTGTTCAAAGAAATTATTTAGATCTTTTTCTAGACCTTCCTTGGAACGAATTTTCAGATGATAAATTTGATCTTAAAAAAGCGCAAAAGATTCTCGACAGGGATCATTTTGGGTTAGAGGATGTTAAGAAACGCATTATTGAATATTTGGCCGTTTTGAAACTAAGAAATGATATGAAATCACCTATACTTTGCTTATATGGACCCCCAGGTGTGGGAAAGACTTCTCTCGGGAAATCAGTTGCCGAGGCGTTAGGTCGTTCCTATGTTAGAATTTCATTGGGAGGAATGAGAGACGAGGCTGAAATTCGCGGACATCGAAAAACCTACATTGGTGCATTACCGGGGCGGATCATTCAGAGTGTTAAAAAGGCAGGTACATCGAATCCTGTATTTGTTTTGGATGAAATTGATAAGATAAGTATTGGCGTTCAGGGTGATCCTGCAGCAGCTCTGCTTGAGGTTCTGGATCCAGAACAAAACTCGGCCTTTTATGACAATTTCCTGGAGATGGGATATGATTTATCTAAAGTGATGTTTATCGCTACCGCAAATAGCTTGTCTCCGATACAGCCAGCTTTAAGGGATCGCATGGAAATGATTTATATATCAGGCTACACTATGGAGGAAAAGTCAGCCATTGCGAAAAGACATTTGATTCCCAAACAATTAGAAGAACATGGTCTTCAGAGCAAACATTTGAAATTGAATAAATCTGTATTATATAAGATTGTAGATAAATATACTAGAGAGTCTGGTGTTAGAGGATTGGAAAAACAAGTCGCAAATGCGGTTCGTTACGTGGCCAAGTCCATTGCTATGGAGGAGGGTTACAAAAACAAACCCACTCCAGAAGATTTAGTTGAAATATTGGGTCCACAAAAGGTTCATCGTGATATATACGAAAACAATTATGTGGCTGGGGTAGTTACAGGTTTAGCTTGGACCTCTGTAGGAGGTGATATATTATTTATTGAATCTGCTATTTCAGAAGGGAAAGGTCAACTCTCAATAACAGGAAACCTCGGCAAGGTGATGAAAGAATCTGCCACGATTGCTATAGAATTTATCAAATCCAACAAGATATCTATAGGTTTAGAGGCGTTTTCTTTTGATAAATATAATGTTCATATTCACGTTCCAGAGGGAGCTACGCCTAAAGACGGTCCCAGTGCAGGAATCACAATGCTGACATCATTAGTGTCTTTATTTACTCAGAGAAGGGTTAAAAGTAAGTTGGCTATGACAGGAGAGATTACCCTTAGAGGAAAGGTTTTACCCGTTGGTGGAATCAAGGAAAAAATCCTTGCTGCTAAAAGATCTAAAATCAAAGAAATAATTTTGTGTCTGGACAATAAAAAGGATATTGATCAGATTAATCAGAAATATTTGAAAGGTTTGACCTTACGTTATGTTAAGGAGATGAAGGAAGTACTTGATATTGCTATTATTTCCAAAAAAGTACCTCACCCAAAGATTTTTAAATCTTAGTTCATTGGATTCTTCTATTATAATTGCAATCGATGGATATGCCTCAACGGGAAAGAGTACCCTAGCCAAAATGCTGTCCAAATATTTTCAGATTCCTTTTATTGATTCGGGAGCTTTGTACCGAGGTATAACATTGTATGGAATTGAAAATCAATTTTTAAAGAGTAATGCGCTTGATCAATTGGCCCTTAAAAAAGAATTGGATAGGGTAATCATGAAATTCGATCTTACTGGTAAATTGTATTTGAATGGTGAAAATATCTCTGAAAAAATAAGACTTCCTGAAGTGTCTGATAATGTAAGCACCATTGCCGCTTTGGCTTTTGTTCGTGATTTTACACTTAAACAACTGCGTAAAATGGCTAGTGATAGTGGACTGGTAATGGATGGAAGAGATGTTGGCACTGTGGTTTTTCCTGATGCAGATTATAAATTTTTTTTTAATGCTCGACCAGAAATTAGAGCCCAACGTAGGTATGAGGAACTCAAAGCAAAAGGTCAAAATATTACATTAGAGGAAGTTTTGAAAAACCTAATTCAGAGAGATGAGCTGGATAGTAAAAGAGATATTCATCCACTGCGAAAGGCAAAAGATGCCATTGAAATTGACACCTCTGAATTGACGACAGAGCAGATTTTTACTCTTTTGATTGAAAAAATACACTCTAAATAAATTCCTTAAATATTTGTAAATAAGCTTATTCCTATTAAATTTGCGCACTGCTAATTGATAGGGAAAAAGATAGTAGTTCAATTATTATTAACCACTTCTGTAGTTTCAATTAATTTTCCCGGACGACAGAATACAAATTTTATCACAGCCATGGCTGAGAAAAAAACCTCTTCAAAAGAAAAGGCTACTGCCGAGAAAATTGAAAAAAAGAAGAAAGCGGCACCAAAAAAAATTACTACCGCTAAAAAAACTACCACTACAAAAAAGACTAAAGCAAGAAAAAAAGCTGCTGAACCTAAGAAAATAAGCGCATCCAAAAAAATTACTAAAAACGTTACTGAGGTTATTGAAGAAGTAAAAACCACTTCAGAAACTGAGGAGATTGCTAAGGAAGAAACTTTTCCTGAAAAATCTAAAGCTGACCAAGCTACTCTGGTTGATGATTTTCTTGAAAATTTTAACTGGCACAACTACCAAGAGGGAATTGATGTTATTGAGGATGATCAGTTGAAGGAGTTTGAATCACTTGTAGCTAAAAACTTTGTTGATACTGCCGATGAGGACGTATTGGAGGGAATTATCGTTCACCTAACAGATCGAGAAGCGATAATAGATATCAATGCAAAATCTGAGGGTGTAATATCTCTAAATGAGTTTAGATATAATCCTAATCTAAAAGTAGGAGATAAGGTTGAGGTCATCGTTGATATCCGTGAGGACAAAACAGGACAACTAATCCTCTCTCATAGAAAAGCAAGAGTCATTAAGGCATGGGATCGAGTAAATAACGCCCATGATAACGGTGAAATCGTAAATGGTTTTGTAAAATGTAGAACCAAAGGAGGAATGATTGTTGACGTCTTTGGAATTGAAGCTTTTTTACCTGGTTCTCAAATAGACGTTAAACCAATTAGAGATTACGACCAGTATGTAGATAAAACAATGGAATTCAAGGTTGTAAAAATTAACCATGAGTTCAAAAATGTTGTTGTATCCCACAAAGCCTTGATAGAAGCCGATCTAGAAGAGCAAAAGAAAGAAATTATTGGTCAGCTAGAAAAAGGGCAAGTATTAGAAGGAACAGTAAAAAATATTACTTCATACGGAGTATTTGTTGATTTAGGTGGAGTTGATGGACTGGTTCACATTACGGATTTATCTTGGAGTCGAATCAATCACCCCAATGAGATTTTGGAATTGGATCAAAGACTAAATGTAGTTATCCTTGACTTTGATGATAATAAGTCTAGAATTCAGTTGGGCTTGAAACAATTAAGTGCTCACCCATGGGATAAACTCAGCGAAGTGCTCAAAGAAGGTGACAAGGTAAAAGGAAAAGTTGTTGTAATAGCTGATTATGGTGCTTTTATAGAAATTGAAGAAGGAGTAGAAGGATTGGTTCATGTATCTGAAATGTCTTGGTCAACTCATTTGAGATCTGCTCAAGATTTTGTAAATGTTGGTGACGAGGTAGATGCTATTCTAATTAGTTTGGATCGCGAAACGCGAAAGATGTCTCTAGGAATAAAACAACTTACTATAGACCCATGGACAGACATAACTACCAAATATCCTATTGGATCTAAGCATAAAGGAATTGTTAGAAATTTTACCAATTTTGGTGTATTTATTGAACTAGAGGAAGGTGTGGACGGTTTGGTTTACATTTCTGATCTGTCTTGGACTAAAAAAGTTAAGCACCCTTCAGAATTGTTATCATTAGCAGACGAAATTGATGTTGAAGTACTAGAACTTGACGTTGATGGAAGAAAACTTAGTTTAGGCCACAAGCAAACTCAGGATAATCCCTGGGATAAGTATTCTGAGGAGTTTGCTCTGGATTCAATTCACAAAACTGCAATTACAGAAATTGTTGATAAAGGGGCAACAATTAAATTCAATGAGGATGTAATAGCATTTGTACCACAAAGACATATGGATAAAAAAGATGGTTCTAAACTAACCAAAGGTGAAGAAGCCGATTTTAAAATCATTGAATTCAATAAGGAGTTTAAGCGTGTTGTCGCTTCTCACACTAATTTATTTAAGGAGCAAGATAAACTCAATTATAAAAAGGCTGCTAAAAAGGTTAAAGAAAATAATTCCGAAAAAACAACATTGGGTGATTTGGATGCTTTGGCTGACTTAAAGCACAAAATGAAAGATATCAAATAGTATTTCTTGTTATTCTTTAAGTCGAAACCCTTCCATTGGATGGGTTTTTTTTGTTCAATGGATTCATTAAAAAATGATACTTTTGTGCAATAAGGTGATTTTATGTCCTCAAGAATTTTGCTTTCTCAAAAAAAAATAGAGATTATTCTCAACCGACTGGCTTCCCAGATGATTGAAAAATTCAATGATTTTGATGAAGTTGTTTTGGTTGGTTTACAACCCCGAGGCATTCATTTATTAAATCGATTGGTATTACTTTTGGAAAAAAATTATGGTCTTAAAAAGGTTATCAATGGTAAACTTGATATTACTTTTTTTAGAGATGATTTTAGAAGATTTGACAAAACGCTAACACCTTCTTCTTCAGAAATGGAATTGACCATTGAGGGGAAATCTGTTGTCATCATCGATGATGTACTTTACACAGGACGAAGTATCAGGGCCGCATTAACTGCTTTAGATTACTATGGTCGACCCAATGACATTCAACTATTAGTTTTAATTGACAGGAGATTCAGCCGTGATCTTCCAATTCAACCCGATTACACTGGCGTTCAAGTTGATGCTCTCGAAGGAGATAAGGTCAGGGTTCAATGGAAACACTCCTCAATTGAAGATACTGTATTTATTGAAAAAAGATAATTTATGCAGAAATTAAGTGTCGATCATTTACTAGGTATTAAGTACCTGAATGAAGATGATATTAATTTGATTTTTAAAACAGCAGATCGTTTTAAAGAGGTCATAAATCGTCCAATCAAAAAAGTACCCAGTCTGAGGGATATTACCATTGCTAATTTGTTTTTTGAAAGTAGTACTCGTACCAAGCTTTCTTTTGAATTAGCCGAGAAAAGATTGAGTGCAGACGTGATTAATTTTTCTGCCTCTGAATCCTCAGTAAAAAAAGGAGAAAATTTAATAGATACCGTAAATAATATTCTAGCGATGAAAGTGGATGTTGTGGTAATGCGACATCCAAACCCAGGAGCTGCTCTATTTCTATCAAAAAATGTAAATGCCTGTATCATTAATGCAGGTGACGGCACGCATGAGCACCCTTCACAGGCTCTTTTGGATGCATATTCGATTAATGAAAAATTGGATGGACTTAAAGGAAAAAAGATTGCCATTGTGGGCGATATTCTTCATTCAAGGGTAGCCTTATCAAATATTTTTACCTTAAAAATGCTTGGTGCTGAAGTAAAGTTATGTGGACCTAAATCCTTGATCCCTAAATATATTCAATCATTGGGAGTATCTGTCAGCACCGATTTGATGCAAACCCTAAAATGGTGTGATGGTGTGAATATGCTCAGGGTGCAAAACGAAAGAATGGATTTAAATTATTTCCCCTCAACTCGTGAGTATAGTCAGCTTTACGGTTTGAATCTAAAAAAACTTGAAAGCCTCAAAAAAGATATAATCTTATTACATCCTGGCCCCATAAATCGAGGAGTAGAAATCACTTCTGATGTTGCAGATTCCAAAAATGCTATAATATTAGATCAAGTAGAAAATGGAGTTGCGATCAGAATGGCCATCATTTATTTACTAGTTGCTAAAATGAATTTTCCCTCCACATGACCACTTTAAATAAGGAATATTATTTTTATTTTAAACTTGAATCCAATGAAGAGGTGACTACAGAATCGATTCTATCACTATCAGATTTATCTGTTGATATTATTTTTGATTTGCTGTCTATAGATGATATTAACGAATCTCTTCTGAACTGCCTGGAAGAAATCAATGAATATATAATCTCAAAAGGGTTATGTATGGTTTTGTTAATTAAAGATGTCCCATCCAATCTAAAACTAGAATCTTTTAACATACTACCCACACTTATAGAGGCAAAAGATTATTTACAAATCGAACAAATTCAGAGAGATCTTGGGGTGTAATTATGAAACTTAATATTTTAGGGTGTCACTCAGCAACACCTTTAGAAAATGCACATACTACCTCTCAAGTTTTGGAGGTCAAAGAACACCTTTTTTTAATTGATTGTGGTGAGGGAACACAGATTCAATTACGAAATCAGAAAATTAAGTTTTCTCGAATAAAGCATATTTTTATATCTCACCTGCACGGTGATCATTTCTATGGTTTGGTAGGTTTGATTAGTACTTTTAGATTGTTAGGTAGAAAAGCTGATTTGCATATTTATGGTCCAAAAGGAATAAAAGAGATCATTACGCTTCAACTTAAACTTGCGAACTCTTGGACTAATTATAATTTATTATTTCATGAACTTGAAAAAAATGAATCAGAGCTAATCTTAGAAGACGATTTTCTCAGAGTGCTTACAATACCTCTTTATCACAGGGTTTATACCAATGGTTTTTTATTTGAAGAAAAACTTGGGTTGAGGAGACTAGATAAGGATAAAATCAAACAATACAATGTACCCAATTACGATTTTCAAAATCTAAAGCTTGGGAAAGAAATTGTTTTGGATGATGGTACAATTTTAAAAAATGAAACTGTCACTCGAGACCCACAACCTGTAAAGCGATACGCGTTTTGTAGTGATACGGTTTACAATGAATCAATAGTGCCTCTGATTGAAGGAGTTAATTTACTCTACCACGAATCTACTTTTTTGGATGCGCAAGAAAATTTGGCTGAAAAAACAAAGCATAGTACGGCTGCACAAGCTGCAAAAATTGCCCAATTGGCAAAAGTTAAAAAATTGATTTTAGGTCATTTTTCATCTCGTTATCGAAATAAAAATCAATTTTTAATAGAGGCGAATCCTTTTTTTGATGCCGTAGAATTGGCTGCAGATGGTAAAATTTTTAACATTTAATCTAAAGGATTAATCGTAAATTTATTTTTCAAAAAAAGTGAGATGAAACCTAAAATAGGTAATTTAAGGAAATCATACGAGAAGGGTAGTTTAGATTCCCACCATATTGCTAATAATCCATTACAGCTTTTTAATACTTGGTTTTACGAGGCTATAGATACAAGCAGTATCGATGAAGCTAATGCAATGAGTTTAACCACTCTCGGAGAAGATGGATACCCTCGTGCGAGGGTTGTTTTACTTAAAGATTTTTCGGATGAGGGTTTCGTTTTCTATACCAATTACAGGAGTGAGAAGGGAAAATCACTTTTGAAATATCCAAAAGTAGGATTGTCTTTCTATTGGCCCAGTTTAGAGCGGCAAATTATCGTCAAAGGGCTCGCTAAAAAATTATTTCCAGAAAAATCTGATCAGTATTTTCAATCTCGTCCAAGGGGTAGTCAATTAGGTGCCCATGTATCTCCCCAGAGTGAAGTTATTCCAGACAGGAAGTTTTTGGAAGATGCTCAGACTTCTTTGGAAAAAAAATTTAAGAATAGCGAAATTCCCAGACCGCCGCATTGGGGAGGAGTGCTGGTTAGTCCTCACGAAATTGAATTTTGGCAAGGTAGACCCAATCGATTACACGACAGAATATCTTGTTATTTGGTGAATGGCGTAGATTGGAAAGTAAAACGATTGGCTCCCTGATAAATGAAAGAACTCACCATTTTAAGGCATGCTAAATCAAACAGACCCTATGGTGTTGAGGATATCAACAGACCCTTATCTGCAGAGGGAATTGAACGAATTAAAAAGGTTTCACATAATAAAGATGACTTCTTCGTAGATGCAGATGTTATTATTTCTAGTCCAGCTAAAAGAGCCTTACATACTGCTATGATTATGATGAGTGAATTGGATTTACCTCAGGAAAAACTGATTATAGAGAGGAATCTTTATACATTTTCAGGTTTCAATGTCATCGATTTTGTATATGCTCTTAGGGATCATTGGAACAAAGTTGTTATCGTAGGACATAATCCAGCTTTTATAGAGCTCATCAATCATTTTTCTGATACGGGTATTGATCACCTCAGAACTTCTGGTCTAGCAAAGATCAGCTTTGATAAGGATCAATGGAGTGAAATTAATAAGGGGCAAATTATATTGGGACAAAAAATAAATTATCATTAGGTAATATGAGTATTCCCTCCAAATATATAAATAGAGAAATCAGTTGGCTTGATTTTAATGCCCGTGTCTTACAGGAAGCCAATGATGAGAATGTCCCCTTGCTAGAGCGTCTTCGTTTTATAGGAATTTTTTCTAATAATTTGGATGAATTTTTCCAGGTAAGGTATGCTACGGTAAAACGAATCGCTCAATCTGGTAAGACGGGTAAAAAAGTTTTTGCGGGTAGAAGTGCTGAGGTATTGCTTAAGGAAATCACAAATAAAGTTATTGAATTACAGGATGAAAGTCTCAACACCCTCAATGGCATACATAAAGAGATGGAGAAGGAAAACATCTTTTTTATTGATCAAAATGAGGTACTACCCGAACATGAGAAATTTTTAAAGAATTATTTTATTCAAAATGTTAATCCTGGACTGGTCACAGTCATTTTATCTCAGAATAGAGATCAAGACTTAACATCCAACAAGGCTTTTTTGATAGTGACCATGGACTTGGAGGAGCAGGTCAATCGACAAAACATTTATGCACTGATTGAGATTCCCAGGAACGTCAAAAGATTTGTTGTACTTCCCAAAAAAAATAATGAAAAGCAGTATGTGATAATGTTGGACGATTTGATTCGTTATCATTTTCATATGATTTTTAATTTTTTCAACTTTAAAAAAATTCAGGCGCATATGGTGAAAATTACCCGTGATGCTGAATTGGATTTGGAAGAAGATGTATCCAAAAGTTACATTGAAAAAATTACCTTGAGTGTCAAGGATCGGAAAATTAGTGAACCTGTGAGATTGGTTTATGATAAGGAAATTCCTGATCAAACCCTCCGTTTCGTTATCGAAAAACTCAAAATTGATTCTACTGACAGTCTTATCCCCGGCGGAAAGTATCACCAGCGTAGAGATTACATCGACTTTCCAAGTTTGGATCGTCCTGATTTGTTGTATTCCTCTTTTTCTCCTATTCCTATACCTGGCCTTAGTTTGGAAGAAAATATATTGGATGCAATTGATCAAAAAGACTACTTACTTTATTCGCCTTATCAAGATTTTTCTTATGTTATAAAGTTTCTAAGGGAAGCTGCTTTAGATCCCAAGGTCAAGTCGATCAAAATTACAATTTACAGGTTATCAAAGGCTTCTCACATTGCTAGTGCCTTAATCAATGCAGCCAAAAATGGTAAAAACGTTTTGGTGCAAATAGAACTTCAAGCACGGTTTGATGAGGAAAATAATATAAATTTTGCGGAACAACTAGAATCAGCTGGGGTACAATTGATTTTTGGAATTCCTGGATTAAAAGTTCACTCCAAAATATGTGTTATTGAAAGAGAACATGACAAGAAATACAGACGATATGGTTTCATTAGCACGGGAAACTTTAATGAGTCCACTGCGAAAATTTACACGGATTATACCTTATTTACCTCAAATCAGAAAATCCTAAAAGAAGTAAATAAAGTATTTAACTTCTTAGAAGTAAGCTATAGGATTAAAAATTACAAACACTTGATCGTTTCTCCCCATTATACTGGTTCTATTCTGTCTAAATTGATAGATAATGAAATTGAGAATCAAAAAAATGGCCTCCGATCTGGAATCTCGCTGAAAATAAATAATATTACAAATTACCCTCTTATTGATAAACTTTATGAAGCCAGTCAAGCAGGAGTTAAAATTAAAATGATAGTAAGGGGTATTTGTTGCTTGATTCCTGGAGTAAAAGGTCTGAGTGAGAATATTACTGTTATCAGTGTGGTGGATAAGTTTTTGGAACACCCAAGGGTCTATATTTTTGAAAATGCGGGTAATAATAAGATTTATTTATCATCGGCAGATTTAATGACCAGAAATATTGAAAATAGGGTGGAGGTGGCTTGTCCCGTTTACGATAATGAATTACAAAAGCAGATTTTAGATACTTTCAATTTATCATGGGAGGATAACACAAAAGGAAGAATTGTAAATCAAAACCCACAGAATAAAATGATATTGCCACAAGCTGGTGATACGCCTAAGCGTTCTCAGTGGGCTACATATTCTTATTATCAAAATAAAATAAAAGAATAGTATTTTGGAAATCAAAAAATATGCAGCTATTGATATTGGTTCCAATGCTATCAGGGTTCTTATTTCCAATGTAATTGAAACCAAAGAAGGGGTATATTTTCAGAAAAATGCTTTCGTTCGCGCCCCTATTCGTTTGGGAAAAGATTCTTTCAACTTTGGGGAAATTTCCAAAAAAAGTCTGAAAAGAATTATCAATGCCATGAAAGCCTACAAATTCCTGATGAAAGTTCATGATGTTTCTCATTATAAAGCTTTTGCTACCTCTGCTTTGAGAGAGGCCAATAATAGTAAAGAGGTGATCAAACAGGTAAAGAAAAAATCGGGTATCAAAATTGAAATTATTGATGGTCGAAAAGAAGCTGAAATAATTTCTAGCAGTAAGATGTCTGAATTTTTAAATACACAAAAAACTTTTCTTTTAGTAGATGTAGGGGGTGGAAGCACTGAGTTTACTTTTATCAATGAGGGAAAACGGATTAGTTCGAAGTCTTTCAAAATAGGTACCGTTAGATTGATCAATAACTTGGTGAATGACAGGATATGGGAAGCCATAAATCGTTGGATCATTAAAAATGCTAAACCCTATCGTAAAATCACCCTAATTGGCTCTGGGGGGAACATCAATAAACTTTTTAAACTCTCTAGAATTAAGGAGGGTAAACCTCTGTCTCTAATCAAACTAAATCAAATCTTTTTGGAATTGGAATCTTTGACTTATGAGGAGAGAATATTAAAGTTTGAAATGAATCCTGATCGTGCTGATGTGATTATACCAGCAGCAAAAATTTATCTTAAAGCCTTAGAGTGGAGTGGAGGACAAAAAATCTATGTTCCCAAGTTTGGTCTATCGGATGGAATGATCAAGTACATGTATAATAGTCAAAAATAACTATTTAACCGTTAATTTTTCTTTTTTACTCAGCTGAGTCATTAGTTTATCTTCATAATAATTTCAGTGCCTACCATTTTTGGCTAACTTCTTTTTTGTTTTTACGATTATTTCTTACCAATTTTAAAAATAGGGTATAATTATGGGCCACACTAATCATTAACTTTTTATAAAATTTTTGAAGTTGTTTATCGGAATTAGACTTTGATAATAATTTTAATCGCTCGCAGCTTCTCGCTTCAATAATACTGGCATAAAACAATTCATGGATTAATTGATCCATTCTACTTCCTCCTTTTGGGAAAAAATTTTGTAAATCTCTTACATGTTCATCTTTGCGCTCACTGCCTAGTATCCAAACTATATCATGAATGTGTTGGTGTGCCATATCAAAGTTCCAAAATTCTTCCTGTGCTGTCATGGCTTAAACCAACTCACTTTTCTCGATAAACTTTACTATCAAAGAAATGGCGGTGCTTGCATCCTTTTGTTGACAAAAGGCATGGTCAGTTTGTCCACTGTATGTTTTTTTTGAAAATATTGACCAATCGTGGGACTGACGCCAGTTTGAGTCCAAGCATATTATAAATTTAAAATTCTAAATCAAACTCTTTTCTTAATACTTCAATTTCTGGATTTATTTTTTTTAAATATTCATATTTCTCTTTTATACCATAAATATGCTCCTCTCTTTTTTGGATTTCGACATTGATTTCAAAAGTGATTTTATAGTTGTTAAGCGACTTGTTCAAGTAGGCCATTAGAGAGGTCGATTCTTTGGTGAGCTCTACCTTATTCAAGTCACTGGAGGATTTCAACAATATTTTATGGTTATCTAGCAGTTTTGGTTGACTCAATTCTAACAAGGCGGCAATATTATTTTCCCCTAAGTTGTTTTTTTCTTGGATGTATGTTTTCCAAAGTATAGATAATTTCTCTTGATTAAAAGTATCCTCTGCCTCATTGATTGCCATCTTTTTTGAATATAATTTTCTCTCGGCCTCTTTTTTCATTTTGATACTAGAAAGCGAAAGACTGGAGACACCCCCCTCTTTTCTTTTGGATTTGATAATATTGATTTTTGGAGGAACGAAGTTGTCTGTTTTTTTTACCAATTGGGTCTTCTTGGGGACAGTTTGCTCATTTTTATCAGTTTCGTTATGCTTAGCTGGTTCTAACACATCAGTAGGTTGCTGTTTTTTTATTTTTGCGGAATATTCTTTAAAATAAAAAACCGGTATAATAAAACGATTTATTTCTCCCCGAAATGGAGAGAGGCCATTTGCATTAAACATAATTCAATCAACAATCTTTTGTTTCTAGTATTTCTGTAGTCAAGTTCACATTTACTCGCCAAATTAATAGCACTTAGGAGTAAGGTCAATGGGGTATTTAAAGTTTGCTCCTTAAATTTTTCCTCTAGACTTCGGCTTACTTCAATCAAATGGAGCGTTTTGTTCTCTTTACTGACCATTAAGTTTCTGAAATGAGATCCCATACCTATGATGAATTGTAATTCATCAAACCCCTTTTGAAGTAGCTCGTCAAAAGCCAGTAGAATACTTGGAATATCGTTTTTCAATATCAAATCTGTAATCTTGAAAAAAGTGTCGTGATCCAGTACATTTAAATTTTCAGATACAGTTTTTACGGTAAGGTTTCTATTTGTGAAACTAACCATTCGATCATATATGAAGAGTACGTCTCTTAATGCTCCGTCTCCTTTTTGAGCAATTAAATCTAGTGCTTCCTCTTCAAATTTTATTTTTTGATCTTCCGCAATTTTTTTTAAGTGTTCCTTAGAGTCTTTGAGACTTATTCTTTTAAAATCATAGATTTGACAGCGAGAAAGTATTGTGGGTATTATTTTTTGTTTTTCGGTTGTTGCCAGAATAAAAATTACGTGTTTTGAGGGCTCCTCCAATGTTTTTAGAAAAGCATTGAAAGCCCCAAGAGATAACATGTGAACCTCGTCAATAATATATATTTTGTGGGTTCCTACCTGTGGAGGAATTTTAACTTGTTCGTTTAGACTTCTTATGTCATCTACAGAGTTATTAGACGCTGCATCCAGTTCAAAAATATTGAAAGCAAAGTCTTCATTAAGATCTTCTTTTCCTTTGCTATTAATTTTTTTGGCGAGAATACGAGCGCAAGATGTTTTACCTACACCACGAGGACCGCAAAATAGTAGGGCTTGTGCTAGTTGATTTTTTTCTATGGCATTTTCCAATGTCTGTGTAATGGCCTTTTGCCCAACCACTTCCTCAAACGTTTGTGGTCTATACTTTAAGGCTGAGACAATATAATTTTCCATGTAATCTGGCTACTAAACAAAGATAAAAATTGATCAACGTCCCTAGGATAGTCGAGCAATAATTTCAACTTAAATTATCAACAAAAGATTAACTTTGCATATGGCAGGCTGTCTTATTGCTCTTAATTATAAGAGAGGAAAGTCCGGACACCATAGAGCAGTATAGCGGGTAACGCCCG
>CENP01178868.1_pt1 | contig 31764 bp, 30 predicted proteins | sample 361281 | NCBI WGS metagenome assembly CENP01 (sample SAMEA2591122, study PRJEB7988) | marine metagenome | biome: marine biome (ENVO:00000447); feature: deep chlorophyll maximum layer (ENVO:xxxxxxxx); material: saline water (ENVO:00002010), including plankton (ENVO:xxxxxxxx) | depth 70 m | reverse complement strand
TCAGCTGAATTAATTGGAGGAATGTATAAAGATAAAAAATCCCCTTTAAAGTCTGTGTGTCTTAATGTTGATACAGCTTTTATGACAGCATGGTCTAATGATGATTCTTTCGATAATATTTTTACAAGACAACTAGAAGGATTAGCTCAAAGTGACGACATATTAATTGCATTATCAACTAGTGGAAATTCAAAAAATATTATTAATGCAGCTAAATATTGTAATGATAATAACATTAGAATTATTTCTTTAACTGGTTTTGAGGGTGGAACATTAAAAAATCTTTCAGATGTAAATATTAATATCTCAGCCAACAGCACTCAAAGAATTCAAGAAATGCATATTCTTATTGGACATATAATTTGTGATATTATTGAAAACGACTCATAGTTCTTTAATTAGCTTAAGTCCAAAACTTTCTTTTTTATTTTTAAAAATAACTGCACCAATCAAATAATCGTTTTTAAAGTTTTTCATAACTTCAACTTTATAATTAACTATGCTTGACCTACTTAATTCTCTAAAACATTTTAATTTTAAATGAAATTCATCTTGAATTAATCCACTCAATCCAAAGTAAATATAATCAGTAGCAATTGGATTTAAATGACTAATGAAAGGATTGCCTAGTGTATAGTTTTTATAGCTCCATCCATATCTATATAACCCATGATTATAATAATCTTCTCCCACGTATGGCGGATCAAGATACTGATTTTTTGTATTTATATATTCAAGAAGAATAGATGTATTTTTAATGTAATTTTTTAATTCAATTCCCCATAATCCATCAGTTTTATTATCAAATCTTAATCCACTTGTATCTTCAAATATATGTTGATAGTAAGCTTTAAAATTTTTATCACCTTGAATTCTTTGAAAAGAAAAATCCCAAATACCTAAATGATTTCCTAGGGCATTGGCGTGAGGAAAGTCATCAGGGCCATCACCAGAAATAAATACTTTTAAGAAGTCAGATATTGACTGAGGTTGCTTCCCTGAAAATCTATGTTCGCTTTCAATTGTGCCACCCCATATTGCTTCATGAATAAAGCCAATACTAAAAATTGTATTTTTATTTTTAATATTTAAATAGAAAAATTTTTCATGCAAAAAAGGTGAGCTTGAATAGATGTCATTTTTATCAAAAATTGCATGAGCTATTCCATAATCAAAACTTATTTTATTATTTTTTAAAAGATTTTTCTTTGATACAATTCCAACTTTAGGCATTGCCTGTGAGTTGTTGCTTATTAATATTGATCCCGAACTTAAATCATCATTCAAATATTTACTAAAATCCCTATAATATCTACCTATTTTAAAATAAGTATTTTCTTTGATAAAAAATTTAATATATGATTCATTTAATGATACCTTATTTAATTCATCAAGATTAGAAAACATATTTAGTTCAAATTCAAAATCAGATTTATTAATTTTTATTTTTGTATTCTGATAGTTTGGATAATTTTTAAAACCAAAATTATTATTTTTAATCCACCACAAATTTTCATTGCTAGGATTAATTCCCAAATCAATGGACATCGTGTACGTTTGTGCATTTGTTATGCTTAAGAAAAAAATGAATATGAATAAATAAGATATGTAATTATTTTTTTTCAACTGGATTAACATAAAATTTCCAATCCATAACTTCAATCTGACTATGTTTGCTTATAGGAAATGATTGATAATTTTTTACAGGCACTACTCGTTTTTCAGTACCATTTACAAGCAGGTCTAATGGCATTATAAAATTCTCATTTACATTATTCCATCTAAAATAAAAATTTGAATCTGTTTGATAATATTCTAATTCAGGTTGATTTGGAGAATAAAAATATTGTTCTGCAAAATACCAATAATCTGTTTCAGTCTTTTCTTCAACTTTATTAAAGAAATCTTTAGTATTTGCAAATCCTTTAGCATTTTCAACCATAAATTCATTCAAAATTTTAAACCACATTTCATCATCATTTATTACACTTCTTAAAGTGTGCATTACCCATGCACCCTTCATATAAGTATCACCATGTAAAGCCCAGTGATTTTCATTTTCATTTCCAACAATTGGTATTTTATTCACAATTCTATTTTTAAGACTGTTTAAATAATGTACTCCAAATTCATAGCTATTAAACTTATCTTCAAAATAAATCGCTTCCGAGTATACCTGCAGACCCTCATGAATCCAAATATGTGTTGGATCAGATGCTGTTACACTGTTCCCAAACCATTCATGCCCAGTTTCATGAATGATTAAAGGATCAATTACACCATACATAGGCCAACTTTCACTTCTAACACCATTATAAATACTAAATCCATTCCCATATGTTACTGCTGATTGATGTTCCATTCCTAAATAAGGTACTTCCACTAATTTATATCCATCATTATACCACTGATAATCACCAAAAAATTTTTCATAGAAACGTATTATTTCCTTTGATTGTGGAAAATAGTTTGAAGCAAGTTCTTTATTGTAATCTAAAACATAATGTTCCATTATATGAATTTGATCATTTTTTATAAAAGTATCTTGAACAGCAACATAGTTGCCAATTTGGACAGATATATTATAATTATTTATTGGATTATTTACGAACCATTCATAAGTCGACTTTCCATCATTAGAAGAGACCTTTCTTAATTTGCCATTACCAACAGCAACCAAGTTTGAAGGAACTGTATAAACCATTCTTACACTATCACCTTCAGCGGTAATATGATCTTTATTAGGCCACCAAATTCTTGCACCTTCTCCTTCGCATGAAACAGCCACCCAGTCATTGCCATTTTTATCATTAGACCAAGTAAACCCTCCAGCCCATGGTGGATTATCGGCACTTTGTGGGATGCCTTCATAAAAAATAGTAAACTCAAAAATTTTATCTTTTAAAATTTTTGATGGAAAGTCAATAAGTACTGCGTCGTAATCTCTAGCATAAACTAATTCTTCATTTTTATATGTAATTTTTAAAATATTCAAGTTTTCAGCTAAATCAACTTGAAGTTTATCTAAGTCTGATAGACTCTTAGCTTTTATTGTTACAAAGCCATCAATTGATTTATTCTCTAAATCGAAATCAATATTTATATCATAAAAAGATACCTTATATGAAGATCTATTTTCATTTAAATAGCCCATTAAATAATTATTTTCAGTAAGCGAGGGAAGATCGTACTGAGAGCCATGTGGCCTGTTTTCTTGGCAAGACAATAGCGTACAAATTATAAAACTAAAAATTATTTTTTTCATAATAAGTCCTTGTTTTAAAAATATTTTTCGCAAAGATGATATAATACAAAATAATGCAAAATAAAAACCACAGTACAATTGCAAATGCTTCTTTAATTAAAAATAATAGATAAGCTAAAGAAAAATAGATTATCCATTTTATCCAAACCGGTTGAGACCATAGTTTTATTAATAAGTTCATTATACAAATTCCTGCAAATATTTATAATATCTCATTGATTCATTATAAATAGAATCATATTGATTCTCAATAGTTATATCTTTTTGACAATATTTTTCAAATCCTGTTGTTGTGATAACATTATCATACCAGTGCTTCCACCATATACCATCGTTTGGATGATTACCCTTTCTCCAGCTAAGCATTGATAGTTCAAAATTAATGTTTATTTTTTTACACCAATTACTTAAGACTTTTCTTGGATTATGAAGTAAATCTTTCGAATCAATCACAATGAAAGATTGATTGTTTTTTCTTAAGTATTTAGCAATTTTATATTGCTGTGGATAGCCTAAATCATTAACACTATTTATATGATTCTTGGATGAGTAAGAGCTAATAACCTCTTCTGGATGTCGAATTAAAATGCAATTTTCAAATTTTCCAATCCATTCTATATTATTTAAATCTAATAAATGATGGGCCATATGTTTTTGGTATGATATTTTTTTATTACTATGAGCATCATTTGTAATTCTTTGAATTATATCTTTGTAATCTGTAGAATAGTGTTCTATAATTTCTTCATACATCGGATGCTTAAGTTTTTTTTTATATAAATAGTGTGCATAAAGTGGTTCGTCAATGACATAAGTATCATTTCTTGAAGACCAAGATCTCATTAAAGCAGTAGATATATTTCTTGGGCCAGACCAACATGCAACTATCATAATGACTTTATATATTCTTTAATATGATTATTGTAAAGTAATCTTAGTTTATTAACTAAGGAATCTGAATTAAGAGATTTTAATTTTCTACCTTCAATTCTTGATACAGGAATGACCCCAGCAAAAGTTCCTGTTACAAAAGCTTCATCACAATCACTAATATCTTTAAAATCAAAGTTTTTTTCAAAACAAGGTATATTATTTGTATTACAAATATATATAGCTTTACTACGAGTTATACCATTGAGACAATATTCTCCTGAAGAGGTTAGCACTTCATTGTTTTTTATGAAAAATAGATTGGTAGAATTACATGTACTGATGTATCCTTTTGGATCATTCATAATTCCTTCATCAAAACCTAATTTGTTAGCTTCAATACTTGCCAGAATACAGTTTAGCTTACTTAATGTGTTATAATGAGTACTTAGAATATTATCAGATGGCCTTATAATTGGGACTCTTCCGATAACAATTCCTTTGTTATAGATTTCTGGACTTGTTTTTTTGTATTCAGGAATAATAACAAAATTAATAGGTCCAACATTTGCATTGGGATTTTGATATGGAGTAATTTTATCTCCCCTTGAAACTATTAATCTGATATGGACATCATCATTCATTGAATTTTTGTCTAAGACTTTGTTTATCTCCATTATAATATCATTTTTAGATAATGGAATATTTAATGATATACCTTTAGCACTATTAAAAAGTCTTTCAATGTGTTCGTCGATAAAAACTAAAGTTGATTTATGTAGTCGAATACCTTCCCATACACCATCTCCAAGAAGAAAACCACTATCAAAAACAGAAATTTTAGCTTCGTTTCTATGAAGTAAATTACCATTGATATTTATGTGAATATTTTCATTTTTCACATTTTTTATAAAAGAGTGGCTGCTCATAAGTGGGCCCACAGGGACTTGAACCCCGAACCTGCGGATTATGAGTCCGTTGCTCTAACCAATTGAGCTATGGGCCCAGAAATAATTATCTAATATATATAAATTATTCCTTAAAATATGATAATTATGTCAAAGAAAAAAATTAATATTTTAATCACTGGTTGTGGTGCTCCAGGTATTTCAGGAACAGTGTTTTCAATCAAGCAATTTTCGGATTACTATGATATTTTTATTTTGGGCACAGATACAAACCCATTAGCTGTAGGAAAACATTTTTGTGATAAATTTGAAGTAATACCTTCTTTCAATGATACAAAAAATTATTTAAAACATTTAATAGATTTATGCGAAAAAAATAATATTGATGTAATCATCCCTCAAAATACACTTGAGCTAGAAATTCTATCTAAGAATAAAAATCTGTTTGAACAAACAAATACAAAAATTTTAGTATCGGATGATATTGCAATTAAAAGGTCCAATAATAAATTTGAGCTAATGAAAGTAGCTGAAAAAATTGGTATTCCTTATCCATCATATACGCAGGTTAATAATATTCATGAATTGAAAAAAGCTTTAATTTCTTTTGGTTGGCCAAAGAAAAAAGTTGTTATAAAACCCCCTCTATCTAATGGCTCAAGAGGTGTTAGAATTATTGATGAATCAATTAATCTAAAGGAAAAGTTTTTTAATGAAAAACCAGGAATTCTAAGTACTAATTTTGAAATTATAAGTCTTACTTTGGGCAATGAGTTTAATACTTTGCTTGTTATGGAATACCTTGACGGTCAGGAGTACTCTGTTGATATTTTTAGACACCAAAGCGTTGAAATAGTAGTTCCAAGATCCAGAGGATCAATTAAAAGTGGAATCACTTTTTTTGGAACAATAGAAAACAATGAGTTAATTAAGGAATATAGTTTGAAATTATCAAGAGCATTAAATTTAAATTTTTGTTTCGGTTTTCAGTTCAAAATGAAAAATAATATTCCTCATATTATTGAGTGCAATCCAAGAGTTCAAGGATCAATGGTAATATCAACATTAGGAGGTGCAAATATAATTTTTAATAGCGTACTTGCTTTATTGAAATTTGATTTAATAAAAATGGAAGTAATTGAAGATACTACATTTACAAGATATTGGGGTGGTATATCACAGAACAGTAAGGATAAAATTATAATATGATTTATGGTATAGATATAGACGGTACTATATGTACAACAAATTGTGAATATAAAGATGCAAAACCATATAACGAGGTTATAAAAAAAATTAATTTACTTTACGATGAAGGTCATAAAATTATTTTTTTTACTTCTAGAGGATATAAGTCTGGAATAGATTGGTACGATTTTACAAAAAAACAGATTGATACATGGGGAGTTAAATATCATGAATTAAAAATGGGTAAACCTCAATTTGATTTATTTATTGACGATAAAGCTGTATCAAACACTCAATGGTATAGAGACAATAATCTAGAAATTGATATATAGTTTATTTGAAAGTTTTTATGGTGTTTTTAATGTGATTTCTATAGTTAATTGATTTATATTTAAGCACTTTTTCAATTGTTTTACTCACATTTTTTTCACTTTCAATCCACCAGACAGGATGAATTCCTAACTGAATGTTTTTACCCAAAATAAATTCTTCAGAATCAATTGGGTTGCCAAATCTAAAGTGACCACCAGAGTCAGCAAAATATTTTGCATTTTCATTCAATTTCTTTTCATACGTATTGGGGATAATAAAGTATTGATCGGGTTTATTAAGAAAGACTTTTTTGGGCCTATGTATACTTGTTATATAAATTTTTTCATCAAACACTTTATTAAAAATTTCCATTTCTAAAATGAAACCAGACTTTGGATTATTATAAATACTTAAATCAAAATGTAAAGATATTTCATGTCCTAAATCTTTAATTTTCTTTACTTGTGCAATATTTTTATCACATAGCAAGTTATAGGAGTCGTTTGTTAGAAGAAAAAAATATGTTGAAGAAACATTTAAATCATTTTCAATGTGAGCCATTTTAAGAGCTAAATCTATTGAAATATCCACATCGTGTCTTAAGATAATCTGCCTATTATCATTTATATCTAATTCATTAAACTTTATAAATTTATAATTTGCATCAATAAATTTTTTTAGAAAAGTTTTATAGTTACCAATAAGCATAATTAAATAATAACTATTTTAAAAAGGTAAAACGAATATTATTTAAAATTATTTTTTTTATTTTTTAACCTTATATTTCTTAATGAATTTTATTGACCTTGCTAGACAGCAAAAAGAAATCAGATCTAATATTGACAAACGTATCAAGAGTGTATTAGATAGTGGAAAATACATACTAGGCGATGAAGTCAAAGATTTTGAAAATCAATTGTCAGATTTCTGTGGTGCTAAACATGCAATTGGATGTTCTAATGGAACAGATGCAATTATGTTGGCACTAATGGCTCTTGACATTGGGCCTGGTGATGCAGTTATTACTGTACCTTTTACATATATAGCAACAATTGAAGCTATAGCTGCCGTAGGTGCAACACCTATTCTAGTTGATGTTTATGATTCTACATTTAACATCGATATCAATAAAATTGAAGAAGCTATTAGAAATTCAGAAAAAAATATTAAGGCAATAATGCCAGTAGATTTATTTGGTTTACCTGCTAGACATCGATTAATAAATGAAATCGCTAAAAAATATGATTTATATGTAATAGATGATGCAGCTCAATCATTTGGGGCGTCAAAAGACGATAAAAAAATTGGCACCTTTTCAGATATTACAACTACTTCATTTTTTCCAGCAAAACCATTAGGCTGTTATGGAGATGGAGGAGCTATCTTCACAGATTCTGTTGAGCTTAATAAGAAATTAAGATCTTTGGCTGTACATGGTAAGGGAACGGATAAATATGATAATATTAGAATAGGTATGAATTCTAGACTTGATACTCTTCAAGCAGCCATTCTTATAGAAAAATTAAAAATATTCCCTAAAGAAATTGATCAAAGGAATTTGATTGCTGATCTTTACAGGGAAAGATTTGAAAATCTAAATATTACATTTCAGTATATACCCAAAGGATATAAATCTGTATATGCACAGTTTTCAATAATGTTAAAAAACGAAAGTCAGAGAAATTTAGTTCAAAAAGCTTTAAATGAAAATGGGATACCCTCAGTGGTTTATTATGTAATTCCAGGACATCTTCAAAAAGGATATAAATACTTAGGATACAAAAGGGGAGATTTTCCCGTATCGGAAGACTTATCAGAGAGAATTTTAAGTCTGCCAATGCATCCTTATTTAAGTCTAAATAATATTGAAAAAATAACTAATACTATCAAAAATCATTTAAATTAGAGGATAAAATAATGCGAACTGATAAAAAAACTACTTCAATTGGAATTATAGGAAAAGGTTTTGTAGGAACTGCAGTTGCTCATGGTTTTTCTCATCAAACTGGATTTGGAGCAAATATTAGGATTTATGATGTAGATCCTGAAAAAGCTCAAAATTCTTTAGAAGACACAGTGAAGAACTCTGAGTTTATATTTTTATCTGTTCCAACACCTGCAGATAAGAATGGTTATAATGACCTTTCAATCGTGAAAAAAGTATTATCAGATATAAATGAAGTCAGTACTCATTCAGACAATATAATTTTAGTAAGATCAACAGTTGTCCCTGGCACTACAAGAGCTCTACAAAATGAATTCCCCAAATTAAGAATAATTTTTAATCCAGAATTTTTAACTGAAAGATCTGCTAGCTTTGATTTTATAAATCAAACAAGAGTTATTTTAGGAGGTGAAAAAAAATATACAAACAGAGTGAAATATTTATATAAAAATAGATTTGGTGATTTCCTACCAGTCGTAGAAACAAATTTTGAAACTGCTGAGATGATTAAATATATGAATAATTTATTCTTTGCAACAAAAGTATCTTTTCTAAATGAAATGAAATTGCTTGGTGATAAAGTGGGTGTAGATTGGAGTGATGCAGTTAACGGATTTATTCTAGATGGAAGAATTGGTCATTCGCACATTGCAGTTCCTGGACCTGATGGCAAGCTTGGATTTGGAGGTAGTTGTTTTCCTAAAGATATTCAAGCCTTAATAAATTTTGGTAAAGAAAATAACGTTGATATGAATGTTCTTGAAGGAGCTTGGAAAACAAATCTAGTTGTTAGACCAGAAAAAGATTGGGAACAATTAAAAGGAAGAGCAGTTTCATCTAATGAAAAAAAAGTCACAAAATAATAAAATTATATGGCTAACTGGACAACCAGGAAGTGGAAAAACAACTTTAGCAAAAGCATTAAAAACTATGTTTGAATTGACTTCTAATAAGGTTTTGATAGTTGATGGTGATGATCTCAGAAATATTACAACTAACAAAGATTATTCAAGAGCTGGAAGAGAAAAGAATATCATCACTGCACAAAAAATCTCTCTATTTCTATCAAATAAAAACTTTGTTGTTTTAGTGTCAGTAGTTGCACCTTACAGAGATCTCAGAGAGAAATTTAAAAAACATAATTTCGTACATGAGGTTTTTGTTCATACAACCGAAATAAGAGGGCGTGAGAATTTCTTTGTTTCAGATTACGAAAAACCTAAAGATGATTTTCTTGATATAGATACAACAAATAAAAGTGTTGAGGAGTGTGTTGATGAAATATTCAATGTTTATAGGTAGATGGCAGCCTTGGCATGCTGGACATCGCTGGTTAATTGATCAAAGATTAAAAGAAAATAAAAATGTTCTTATTTGCATAAGAGAGACAGAAATAAACGAAAATAATCCTTTCAGTACTAAAGAAATTAAAACCAATATAGAAGAAGAGTTAAAAGATCTAGTTGAATCAAAAAGAGTAAAAGTAATTATTATTCCTGATATTGAATCTGTAAATTATGGTAGAGGAGTTGGATACGAAATTATTGAACACTATCCACCAGAAAATATTAAAGAGATTTCTGCAACAAAGATTAGAAATGAGATGAAAAAAAATTGAAATGATTAACATTTTAAAAAGATTAGTTAAGAATTTTATATTATTGCCTTTTTTATTATCGGTAATTATAACTTTATTAAGTTCATTTATTATAACAAAAAAGTATCAAAGTGTATCTAAATTAATACCAATTGGCTCATCGGAAACAATGTCGCAAGCCACAGCTGTTGGAGGTATCTTAGGTTTTAATTTAGATAGTGGTGTTTCTGAAAATCTCTCTTCGGCATCATATTTTCATCTCATCTTGAAAAGTAATTCAGTTTTATCAAAACTTATGCTGTTGAATCTTGGAGATAATTTTGAAAATAAACTATTGATTGAATATGAAACTGGTAAATCAATGAGCAACATTAAACAAAACTTAATCGATAATACTATAGCAAAATTTAAAGCAAAACATATAAATGTTTCAAAAGATCGTATATCAAATTTGATAACAATTACATCAGTTTATGAAAATCCTCATATTTCAAAAATGATTAATGAATTTATAATTACTGAATCAATAAATATTCAGCGTCTATCAAATAATGACTATACAAAAAATAGAAAAGATTATTTAATTAAAAGAATAGATGAGGTTAAAGTTGACTTGAATGTATCTGAGCAGGATATGATTTTATTTTTGAGAACAAACAAAGAAATATCATCAAAAGCATTGGAAGTTCAATATGATAAAATTAATCGAGAGATTATCATATATAATGGTCTTTTAACAACTTTAATGCAAGAACTGGAAAAAATTAAAATTGAAGAAAACTCTGATAATAATGAAATTCAAATTTTAGATTATCCATCTTTACCATCTTCAAAATCATCTCCAAGCTTATCCTTTATTTTTCTCTCTGCTTTTCTGTTATCATTTACATTGCTTATAATACTTCACATTTATAGAAAAGAAACAATTGAATTTATAGAATCCTTTGAATCTATTAATTGATAAACTCTTAAAAAGGGATTACAGTAAATTTTTTAAAAAGTTTGCTTTAACTTTTTCAGGCACCAGTTTTGCACAATTAATTACAATTTTATCTGCTCCACTTTTAACTAGAATTTATTCAGTAGAAGACTTTGGATTATTCACCTACTTTTTTTCAATAATATCAGTTTTTACGGTAATTCAATCATTGAAATTTCAACATTCAGTTGTTGCTGAGAAAGATAGTGGCAAATCATTTTATCTTTTATTTTTATCCTCTGCTGTAATTATAATCATGACTTGTTTAATTTATTTTATCTTTTCACTAGAAACACCTTTAAGAAATATTTTACAGAACTATAACTCTTTACTATTATTAATTTGCTTATCAGCTGGGTTAATGGCTTTTTATGATTTGGGGTATAATTATTTGGCTAAGCTTGGACTATTTCGCTATCTCATTACCGTAAAAATCACACAAAGCTTGTTTATTATTATTTCTCAAATTCTTTTTTCCTACGAGAAATTGAGTAATACAGCAGGTATACTTAAATACGAAATAATCAATATTCCCTTTGTTGAAAATGGGTTAATAGCTGGATACTTCATTGGGCAGCTTGTCTCATGTGCTTTATTATTTATAATTATATTTTTAACTACAAAAAAAGATAATAAAAAGCTTAAAAAAATGAACTTTTATAACTGGTTAAATATTTTTATTGAAAATAAAAAATTTATTTTTTTTACGATGCCTGCAGAGTTATTAAATACATCTACATATTTTTTAATTGTCTATTTCATTACAAATAATTTTGGAATCGTATATGCAGGTATATTTGGGTTAGCTCAAAGAATCATTATAAGTCCTCTAAATTTAATTAGTACATCTTTCTTAGATGTTTTTAAAAATTCAGCTTCGCAAGAAATTGGTAGAGAAAACACAATGATAAATTCATATAGAATATTATTTAAAATCTTAGTTTCAATTTCTATACTAGCATTTATTTTTATTTTATTAACTAAAAATTATTACGGTTTACTGTTCGGTCCGGAGTGGCATACCACAGGAAACTTGGTTTTGATTTTAAGCCCATTCTTTTGCTTAAAGTTTGTTGCAAGTCCACTATCATATTCTTTTATATTATTGAAAAAGCAAGAGATTGATTTTATTTGGCAATTAGGATTATTTTTTCTGACAATTTTAATCTTTAGTACCAACTTTGATTTTGAAGAAACAATACTATTGCTATCTATCACACTAGCTTTATATTATGCATTTTCTATAATTTTATCTTACAAGGCTGTAAAGTGACTTTAAATAACCCAATATATTTAATTGTATTTTACATTTTTATTTTCATTTTTCCTGGAATATTTATATTGAATTACTTTGATCCAAACAACGAATTCTTTTTTTACGCTTTTGGATTATTGACAGATTTTAATGTTAATAATTTTTACTTAAATATTTTTTTTGGGTTAATCCCCATTTTACTATTTTTAGTGATTTTTTTTAGGATTCCTGCTCAAAAATTTAAGAACAAAGAAGTCGATTTAACTAACGCCAGATTTGTATATTTAATTTTTATAACAGCATTAATTTTGATTAATTTATATTTATTTATATCATTTAATTATTCGATTCCAATTATGTCTATAGCTGGCTCTGTATCTAGCGATAATTATTCTATTTTAAGATCGGACTTAGCATTGGATTATGCAATTTTTAACATCGGTTTGTATTTCTTTGGATTTGGTTCATTTATTTCAGGTTTAATTTTAAGCAACAAATCATATATATATTATATTATCGCATTAGTATTTTGTTTTACTCTTTTACTTTTTAATTTGCAAAAATCTCCGTCTTTAGATTTTATTTTTTTATGTTCAATTGGATTTTTGTTTCTTAAAAATAAATCTATTAATTTGCTTTTTATAGTCCCACTTGTTTTTACAATTATTTATTTTATTGTTTATTTCTATAATCCCGGTATTGAAAGTCGATTTATCTTTCAAGCGTTAACTCAAAGAATTTTTTTTGGCGAAATTTCTGATTTACCATTATACTACTCAATTTTCAAAAATGACCCAATTTCTTTTTATAGTGTTTTACCTCCTTATATTAATGAATTTTTAGGATTTAATTTTCAAGCAGCATCCAAGATAGTTGCATTGAATGTTGTTGACTATAAAAATCTTATTTCCGTTGGTTTTTTTAATACGATTTTTTTGGGTGAAGCATATGCCGTTTTTGGAAATTTTGGAATATTTTATGCTCAAATTATAATTATTTTAAATTTCATTTTTTTAGGGTTATTAATTGATAAAACTCCTAAAAATATTTTCACCATAATTCTTATCTCTTATATACTTTTTAAGTTTACAAAGGGTATTTTTTCTGGAATTGGACCCTTTATTTTTTCAATAAATCAAATATTTTTATTAATACTAGTTTTTTATCTATTAATTAATGAAAATTTATTTAAAATGAAAACATGAATAGCAAAAAAAGAAATGGTAAAATATGTGTAATTGGTGCTGGAGGTTGGGGGAAAAATCATATTAATACTCTTAGTAGATTAGGGCATTTATATGGGATAGTTGACACAGATAAAAGCATCTTGAATCATTTTAATACTCTTAATAAGAATATAAATTTTCATACTTCAGTTGAAGATGCGATTTCCAGTGGGTATGATGGATATATTATTGCAACTCCTGCTGAAACACATTTTGAACTAGCAAGTATTCTATTGCAAGAAGGTAAAAATATTCTAATTGAAAAACCTGTCTGTTTAAATTATAAAGATTCCCAAACTTTGCTTGCACAAGCACAGAAAAATAATTGTTTTTTAATGAGCGGCCACCTATTATTATTTCATCCTGCATATTTAAAAATTAAAAAAATATTAGATGATGATAGAATTGGTAAAGTGAGATATGTTTATAGCAATCGACTTAATTTTGGAAGAGTTAGAAATCATGAAAATGCTTTGTGGAGCTTAGCACCCCATGATATTTCCTTACTATTATTCTTCAATAATTATCCAATTACAAAGGTATCATTTAATAGTTCAGAAATTTTGAAGAGACAGATATCAGATTCAACAGTGGTATCGCTCAATTTTAGCAACGATGTAGATGCCCATATATTTATAAGCTGGTTGCACCCTTTTAAAGAACATAGATTTGTTATTATAGGTGAAAAGGGGATGATTGTATATGAAGATTCAAATCAACATAAAAAAATTGATCTTTATAATAATTATGTATCTTTTGGAAAAAATAATACCCTTAATGCAAATATGATTCAAGGGGAGAAAGAGGAGATTAATTTTGAAGGCTGTTCACCTTTGGATAATGAATTGAACTATTTTATTGAATCAGTTCAAAGTAATAGCAAAGATTATACAAATTATAAATTATCGATGGAAGTTATCGATATTTTAGAAAGGGTTAGTGAAAAATAAATGAATAGCTTTTATGTTCATCCAACAGCAATTATCGATGAGGATGTAAAGATAGGATTAGAAACAAAAATTTGGCATTTTTCCCATATTCAAAGTAATGCAAAAATTGGGCAAGGGTGTTCTGTAGGACAAAATGTTAATGTAGGCAATAATGTTAAAATTGGTAACTTTGTAAAAATTCAAAATAATGTCTCTGTCTATGAGGGGGTTACATTAGAAGACTATGTTTTTTGTGGACCATCATGTGTGTTTACTAATATTATGCTTCCAAGATCAGAATTTCCTCAGAGAGGGAGTAAGTTTTATGCCAAGACATTAGTTAAAAAATCTGCATCTATTGGGGCGAACGCTACAATAGTATGTGGCAATACAATAGGAAAATATGCATTAGTTGGAGCAGGAGCTGTTGTTACAAAAGATGTTCCAGATTTTGCATTAGTTGTAGGCAATCCTGCAAAAATTATAGGATGGGTTGATTATAAAGGTAAAATGCTATCTTTTAAGAATGAGGATATAAGTGATTGTGGAAATTTTATCAAAGAAAATGGTATAGTTTCTCCAAAATAATTTTAAATAAAAATAATATGAAAGTAGCATTGATAAATAGTGGAATATCCAATATTAAATCGGTTCATAATATGATTAAAATGGTTGGTTATGAATCAATATTTTTAAATAATGAAAATGATTATGATAAAGATATTAGCCATTTAATAATACCTGGTATCGGCTCTTTTGATACTGGAATAAACAATTTGAAAATAAAAGGTTTTGATCAAATAATACATGATCATATTAGCAATGAAAAACCTTTATTAGGTATCTGTTTAGGAATGCAATTATTAACTGAAGGAAGCGAAGAAGGCTGCCTCCCAGGATTAAGCATTATAAACAATAGTTGTAAAAAATTCCAGCCATCTAAAGCTTTTAAAGTCCCTCATATGGGATGGAATTATGTAGAGCCCTGTAATAGTAGTAAGCTGTTAGCTAATATTTCTAAACCAAAATTTTATTTTGTTCATTCATATTTTCTTTCAAGAGAAATTAAATATGCCTCATCATTATGTAATTATTCTGTAAATTTTTGTTCATCATTTGAAAAAAACAACACTTTTGGTGTACAGTTTCATCCTGAAAAAAGTCATAAATATGGCTTTCAGTTATTAAAAAATTTTATCAATATTAAATAAATGCTTTTTAGAATTATTCCAACTTTATTATCTCATGATGGCGATTTAGTAAAATCAAAAAAATTTAAGAATAATACATATATTGGAGATCCAGTTAATGCAGTAAAAATTTTTAACGAAAAAGAAGTTGATGAATTAATTTTTTTAGATATTCAATCTACGAGAATAAATCAAGAACCAAACTTTGAATTAATTGAAGAAATTGCAAGTGAGTGTTTTATGCCATTAAGTTATGGTGGTGGAATTAATACAATGGGGCATATTGATAAAATACTATCATTGGGTGTTGAAAAAATTGTATTAAATAATTTAATTAATAAGGATGTAAAGGTTATAAAAGATGCTGCTAAAAAATTTGGTTCACAATTTTTAGTAGCTTCAGTTGACATAAAAAAAGATTTTTTTGGTAATTATGGGGTATATAATTATTTAAACAAAAGTTATTTAAGTAAAGATATACAAGGTTATGTTAAATTTATATCATCTCTTGGATTCGGAGAAATATATTTAAATAATGTTGATAGGGATGGTATGATGAATGGAATTGATTTGAACATTGTTAGCACTGTAGTGGAAAACACTGATTTACCCTTAATAGTATGTGGAGGTCTTAAAGATATTGATGATATTAAAAGCTTAAAAGATTTGGGATGTTCAGGAGTATCTGCAGGTAGCTATTTTATTTTTCAAGGTATACATAGAGCAGTTTTAATATCGTACCCAAATAAAGATTTAATTGAACAATTTTTAGAAAAAAATGACTAATAAAACAAGAAAATATCAAATTTGTTCTAAGACTGTAATGGACACATCAGACCCTTACATAAGCTTTGATAATGATGGGATTTCAAATCATTATTATTATGCAAAAAAAGAATTGGATTTTTTCAACAGCATAAATCGAAAAGAAACTTTAGATAATCTTGTTAATGAAATAAGTAATACAAAAGGATATGATTGTATCGTTGGGTTAAGTGGCGGAATTGATAGTTCATATTTATTGTACTATATGATAAAAAACTATCAGATTAACCCTTTAGTTGTTCACATAGATGCTGGATGGAATACAGAAATTTCACAATGGAATGTAGAGAATTTAGTAAAAAAACTTAATGTTGATTTGTATACACATGTAATTAATTGGAAAGAGATGAGAGATTTACAACTTTCATTTTTAAAATCAAATACGGCTAATCAGGATATTCCCCAGGATCATTGCTTCACGGCAAAATTGATGGATGTAATGATTGAAAAAAATATTAAGCATATTCTTACAGGTGGTAATTTAGTTTCTGAATCAATTCTGCCTCAAAGCTATGGATACAACGCAATGGATAAAAAATTTCTTGAGTCAATACACAAAAAATTTGGCCAAATAAAATTAAATGAATATCCGAGAATATCTTTTTTCAAATACTATTTTTCAATACCATATATTTATAGAATTAAGAAACATAGACCGTTAGATTTAATTGATTATAACCCTAAAGAAGCAAAGAAAATCTTAATGAACGAGCTAAATTTTAAGGATTATGGTAAAAAACATAATGAGTCAAATTTTACAAAATTCTTCCAAAACTATTATTTATATGAAAAATTTGGGATGGATAAAAGAAAAGCACATTTATCAAGTCTTATAGTTTCAGAAAAAATTTCAAGAAATGAAGCACTAAATATCCTAAAAGAAAAACCATACAAAGATTCTACTATCGAAAGTGAAAAAGATTATATTTCAAAAAAATTAAGGATTTCAAAAAATGAACTAAATGAACTTATAAATATGCCTAATAAAACATTTGTAGATTATCCAAACAACAACTTTTTATATTTGTATAAAAACAAAATTAAAAATCTATTTTTTAAATAATTGTTTTATAAGCATTTAATAATTTGATTTCTTCTTTTTCCCAACCATGATGTTTTTTTGAAAATAAATGTGCAGATAGACCAAGATTATTTATAGCTGAATCACTCATTTTAAATATTGATAATAAGGATTTTCTTATCTCATCTGAATCCAATGGGTTTACATAAAATACAAAATCATTATCAGATGAGACTTCATTAATATAGCTCTTAAAATTTGATGCTATAACTGGAGTACCGTAAGCAAGATATTCAAAAAATTTAGTTGGACTACCATTAACATGATTTTGGGTTGGCATTAAAGTACACAAACCGCATTTGCTTTCTGAGACTACTTCAATTATTTTTTCCCTTTCAACAAAACCTATATACCTAACATTATCTAGTTTACAAATTTCATTTTTAATATGTTCATTATCAAAATTTCCGCCTATTATTAGTTTAATGCCTTTTTCTTTTAAAATTTTTGCAACTTTTAATACTCCTCTTTTTTCGCTAATAACCCCAAAATAGCAAGCTTGATTTTTTCGCTTTTTTGGAGCAAAAATGTAATCAATAATTGGTTTATTGTTTACTACAACTTTATTGTTAAAGCGATTCAAGGTTGGATTTAAATCTTTAAGAACAACAATGATTAAATCAAAGAAAATTGAATAAATTGCTTCAATAAATAAAAGGATTTTACTAATAATTATCTTAACTATTTCAGGTAAAGATTCATTAGCAAGTATTTGTTTTGAATAATTCTCGTGAACATCATAGACAACTTTTTTTCTGAATAATTTCCAAAATGGAGCTGCAAAAATTAATTCAGGATCATGAAAATGTATTAATTTATGTTTCCCAAGACATGTTGACGGTAAAACAAAAATCCAACTTGTTAAAACCCTTAAAATTTTACTTTTTCTGAAAAAAAAGATCTTTTTAAAATTTATTTTATTGATTTTTCCTTCAAAATTTGGGTTGATAATTTCTACATTATACTCTTTTGATAAACTTATACATTCTTTTTCATATATTCTCACATCATTGTGATTATGAACAGATGTCACATGAATAATTTTGGTTTTTTTATTATTAATCATTATTAATTGTTTTTTATAAAATATATTAAACTTATGTTATAATATAATATTAATTATCAAATTTGAAGAGAATAACCAGTGATGAAAGTACCCTTTTTTAACTACCCTTTATTATATGAATCGCAAAAACATAGAATGGATAAAGCTATTAATAATGTTGTTAAAAAAGGAGCATATATATTACAAAATGAGCTAATTGAATTTGAAAAAAAACTTTCAGAATACACTGGTTCAAAATATGCTATTGGTGTTGCAAATGGTACTGATGCTATTTGGCTAGCATTATTTGCTGCTGAGGTTGGTAGTGGCGATGAAGTTATTGTTCCTTCTCATACTTATATTGCTTCTCCAGCGGCAATTAAATTTGTTGGTGCTACCCCAATTTTAGCTGAATGCGGTGAAGATCATCTTCTCGATGCAGATGATATTGAAAAAAGAATTACTTCTAAAACTAAAGCCATTATGCCTGTTCAATTAAATGGCAGAACCTGTGATATGGATTCAATAATAGAAATAGCAAATGAAAACGACTTGATTATAATAGAAGATTCAGCTCAAGGGTTAGGTTCGCTATATAAAAATAGAATGGCTGGCACATTTGGTTTAGCAGGTACATACAGTTTTTATCCTGCTAAAGTATTAGGATGTTTCGGAGATGGAGGAGCTGTTGTTACTGATTCGGAATCAATCTATAATAAAGTATATGAAATGAGAGACCATGGTAGAGATCATAGTGGCAAGCATGTATCATGGGGATTTAACTCAAGATTAGATAATTTACAAGCTGCAATTCTTTTAGAAAAGTTTAAGACTTTTGACAAAGATATTCAACTTCGTAGAAATATAGCTTTATTATATCACGCAAAACTTAAAGATATCAATTCAATTATTATGCCGCCATTCCCTGGCTCTGAAAAAGATAGATTTGATACATTCCAAAATTTCGAAATAAGATGTGAAAGAAGAGATGAACTAAGAGATTATCTTTCTAATAATGGGATTGGAACTCTTATCCAGTGGGGAGGAGAAGCAATTCACCAGATTAAAGGATTAGGGTTTAATTGCAAAGACCTTCCTTTTACTGAAAGCCTTTTTGAAAAATGTATTCTTTTGCCAATGAACTCATTAATGACCTTGGAAGATGCAGAATATGTTGCAAATACTATCAGAAAGTTTTTTCTATGAAATCTGATCTTAAAGATTTAAAGAACCCACTGCTAAATAATAATAAATTAGAACTAAAGCTTTTAAATGATTCAGATTATGTAAAATTGCTTGAAAAAATGATTACTATTAGAATAGCAGAAGAAATCATTTCAGATAATATAAAAAGTGGATTAATTAAATGTCCTTGCCACTTAGCAATTGGGCAGGAGGCAATTCCTACAGCAATGTCGCAATTTATTTTATCCACTGATAAGGTATATGGAAATCATAGGTCTCACGGACATTACTTAAGTCTATCAATGGATACTTACGGTTTATTTGCTGAAATCTTAGGAAAGTCAACAGGCTGCTCTAAAGGAATGGGAGGCTCTATGCATATTGTAGGCGAATCTCACGGATTTGCTGGATCAGTACCTATTGTTTCTGCCACTATCCCCGTTGCAGTTGGTGCAGCTTTAGCAATGAAATTATCCAAAAACAAATCTTTAGCTGTATCATATTTTGGGGATGGTACAACTGAAGAAGGAGTTTTGCATGAGTCTTTAAATATTGCATCTTTTTATGAGCTGCCAGTTATATTTGTTTGCGAAAATAATTTATTTTCCAGTCATATGCATATATCAGAAAGACAAAAATTTGATTCTATTTCAAGATTTGCAGATGCACATGGTATAGATAAATTAATAGTGGATGGCAATGATATTGAGTCTATGTTATCTGCTTCAAAAATAGCCGTTGAAGCTGCAAGAAATGAAAGAAAGCCATTTTTTATTGAGGCAGTTACTTATAGATGGAAGGGGCATGTTGGACACGATGATAACATTGATGTTGGATTACAAAGAAAAGAAGATCTTAAACCTTGGAAGGAAAATAAAGATCCTATTAATAGACTAAAAGAATCATTGATTGAAAAAAATGTTTTAAACGAAGAGGACTATATTGAAATACAAAAAAATATTCAAAAAAAATTAAATGATGAATTTAAAAAAGCATTTCAAGACCCGTACCCAAGCACTGAACAATTATTAAATACGGTGTATTTTAAATGAAAAAAATGATATCATATGGAGCAGCAATTCAAAATGCATTTGAATATATTTTATCAAACTATGACGATTCATTTATTATTGGACAAGGACTTTGGAGCCCATGGTATGTAGGAAATACAATGGTTGATTTAGATAAAAAATTTGGTAAGGAAAGAATTATAGATTGCCCTGTTTCTGAAAATTCAATTACTGGTGCTGCATTAGGTGCAGCTCTTAATGGAATGAAAGCTATTGTTGTTCATCCAAGAATGGATTTTATGGTTCTTGCATCCGATCAAATTGTAAATCAAGCTGCTAAATGGCAATCTATGCTTGGAGGTGGCATTAAAATTCCATTAACAATAAGGTCCATTATAAATAGAGGAGGAGAGCAGGGAGCGCAACACTCACAGGCCCTTCATTCTTGGTATGCTCATATACCTGGTTTGAGAGTTGTTATGCCAGCATTTGCTAATGATGCTAGAGATTTATTAATTGCTAGTATATTATCTAACGATCCAGTTCTATATATTGATGATAGATGGTGTGCAGATTTAGTAGAAGAAGAAACAGATTTAAAAGAATTAGATATTCAAAAAATAGGACCGAAAAAGATTAAAGATGGAAGTGATTTGACCATTGTCGGATCTGGGTTTACATCTTATCAAGCTTTTCAAGCAGGAAATGAATTAATGAAAGAAAATATCAATGCTGAAATAATTGATTGTAGAGTTTTAAATCCATTTAATCCTAAGGTTATTATTGATTCGGTAATGAAAACAAAGAAATTAATTGTATTGGATGGTTCTTGGAAAAATTGTGGGTTTGGAGCTGAAATTTTAGCATCTGTTTCAGAGCATTTTACAGATTTTAAATCAAAACCTATAAGAATGGGTTTAAAAGATTCTCCAGCACCAACTAGTAAACCACTTGAAGAACACTATTATATTGAATTAAAAGAAATAATTAACAATGCAAAAAATTTATAAGAATATAATTAAACCAATTTTTGATTTAATTATCGCTTTAGTTCTTCTATTAATTCTTTTCTTGCCAGCATTTTATTTTGGAATAAGAATCTTTCTACAAGATTTTTCTAGTCCGTTCTATATTCCTGAAAGAGTAGGAAAAGATAGTAAAAAATATAAAATGATTAAGTTTAGATCTATGATAGTAAATGCAGATAGTAATAAAGTTGATTCAACTTCAAATGATGACCCTAGGATTACAAAGCTTGGAGCTTTGATTAGAAGATATAAAATAGATGAAATTCCTAATTTAATTAATATTATAACTCTTAAAATGAGCTTTGTTGGACCAAGGCCTAATGTTGAAAGGGAAGTAAGTCTGTACTCAACTGAAGAAATGAAAATTCTTAGGATGAGACCTGGAATAACTGACATTTCTTCTATTGTATTTGCAGACGAAGGAGACATTTTGGAAAATAGCAATGATCCAGATTTAGACTATAACCAACTTATTAGACCTTGGAAAAGCAGGTTAGCAATTATCTATACAAAACATGCTTCTTTTACACTAGATATTAAACTAATGTTCTTAACCCTTTTTAACTTTGTTGATAGAAAGAGGACTTTAATAATAATTTCACAAATTTTAAAGAAATTGAATGCAAGTCATGATTTGACTGAAATTGTTTTAAGAAATAGAAAACTTGTACCAACTCCACCTCCAGGTTTATCATATATAGTTGAAAATCGCTAAATTTAATTAATGGCAAGGACATCAAAAAAAAGAATTGCAGTTTTGGGAGCAGGTTCTGCAGCAAAAAGATTTATTGATACAATACAATCCTCAAGTTTAAATGATAAATTTATTTTTAATTATATTTTTGATGATAATAAAAGTTTAATTGGAAATACAATATCTGGAGTAGAAGTCATTGATTTAATAGATAATATCAACAAATATTCAAATCAATTAGATGAAATTATAATTGCAATCCCTTCTTGTAACTCTTCTGAATTTAATAGAATTCATAATATTGCACTAAGTACGAATAAAAAAATTCTTACTATACCTTCATTAAAAGAAATTTTAAATAAACCTTCATCCATTAGCTCTGTTCGAGATATTGACATTAATGATCTTATCGGAAGAAACGAAATGGAGATTGATTATAACATAATCAATGCAATTGTTAATGATAAAGTAATTTTAATTACAGGAGGGGCAGGATCTATAGGCTCAGTTATTCTTGAACTTTGTGTAAATCAGTCTCCAAAAAGTGTTATTTGTATTGATAATTCAGAATACAACACCTACAAGGTGCAGAATAAGCTCAAATCAGAAAATGTAATTTATGAGACAGGAGATATCAGTGATTTAAATATGATGGATTATTATTTTAATAAATATAATCCAGATATTGTATTTCATGCAGCAGCATTAAAGCATGTTAATTTACAAGAGAATGATATCAGGAATTCACTTCTGACAAATTTTTATGGTACTGAAAATTTATTGAAAGTTGCAAATAGATATAAAACAAAGCATTTTGTTTTAATATCAACCGATAAAGCTGTAAACCCAACAAATAATATGGGCTTATCTAAAAGAATGGCTGAGATGGTTATGAATTACTACCAAAAATCATCCAATACTAAAATGTCTATTGTCAGATTTGGAAATGTAATTGGTAGTTCAGGGAGTGTTCTAAACTACTTTAATGAACTTATTAAGAAAAAAAAACCAATAACAATAACACACCCAAAGGTAGCAAGATTTTTTATGTCAATTGAAGAAGCATGTTTTCTAGTTCTCCAATCAGTTTTACATACCAAGTCATGTCAAATGTACATGCTTGATATGGGCGAAGAAATACTTATTGAAGAAATAGCAAAGAAATTAATTATTTTAAATAATCTAGAACTAAATAAAGATATAAAAATAGAATATATTGGCCTAAAAAAGGGTGAAAAATTAAATGAAGAGTTGCAATATTCATTTGAAAATGCTTTTCAATCAAACACAAAAAAACTAATTGAACTCCGAAGTGAAAAAGAAATGAATTTTGAGAATTTTGAGAGTTTCTCTAAAAAATTATTATCATTTATATATTCAAATGATAAAACAAATAAAGATATACAAAATTTAATTAAAAATTATTTTGATGGTTATTTATAACCTCTTCTCAAAATAAGATTAAAAACTCCTCTCAACATCCCAATTCCATGAACAAAATGAAAGAGAAAAAAACATATTGGTAATATGATTGCAAGAATAAGATTTCTATACTCGAAGCCCTTTTGAATTCCGCTTGCTAATGCTAGAAGAGTATATAATAGCATTATTGATAAATAAATTCCGTTTAATATTGTGAAATTAAAAAATGAGATTAAAATTATACCAATAATAAATCCTAAGCTAAAAAAAAGAGTGATCCCGTGTCGATAGCCTAGAGCATATGGTGCTTCATTCCACATATAAACATTAAAAGGACCTTCTTCATATAGCTGCTTCTTTAAAAATTGTATAAAATTTTGTTTACCATGGTAATGTGATTTTATTTTACTGCTAAACCAAATTTTACCTCCATTTTTTATTATTCTTTTATTCATTTCATAATCTTGTCCTCGAATAAGCTTAGTATTAAATAAACCAACTTTATCAAAGATTTTTTTGTCATACATGCTATATGCAACTGTATCAACCCAACCATCATTATAATTTGTCTTATAAGAATTACCAACACCAAATTTATGTGTTTGAATTGAAGCAACTATTTTACCCCCAAATGAGTTATTACTTATTTCATTTATATGCCATCCACCAGCACAATCAGCATCCATTTTATTCAATTCATTAAAACAATTCTGTATATAATCTTTTGGATAGATAGTATGACAACCAAAAATACATATATACCTCCCTCTACTTTCTTTTAATCCTATGTTCATTGCAAATGGGGTATAAATTTGATTATTTTTGAAAATTTCAATTTTAAAGCTTGGGTTTTCGCTAATGAATTTTTTAATATTATTAATAGTTTTATCATTCGACATACCGTCAACAAGTATGACTTCTAAACTCATTTTACTCGGGATTAACTGCTCTTGCATTGAAAGCAAGAATTTTTCAATAATTAGTTCTTCATTTCTAATAGGAACAATGACAGAAATAATTTGATTATCAAATGTCATTAATATCTATATTCATCTTTCTTAAATGGACCACTTACTTTTACCCCAATATAATCTGCTTGCTCCTTAGATAATTTTGTTAAATCAGCATCTAAATGCTCCAGATGAATTCGAGCAACTTCTTCATCTAATTTTCTGGGTAAATCGTACATTCCTGTTGCAGGTTTATTTTGTGCTAAAAATATTTGAGCAAGAACTTGGTTTGAAAATGAAGTAGACATTACAAAACTTGCATGACCAGTGGCGCAGCCAAGATTTACCAATCTTCCTTCTGCTAATAAAAAGATTTGCTTTCCATTCTTAAAAGTATATCTATCAAGCTGAGGTTTAATTGTGTCTCTTTTTGCATTTGAAGCATTCAGAGCATCAACTTGAATTTCATTATCAAAATGACCTATATTACATACAATTGCCTGATCTTTCATCTTTCTCATATGTTTTAAAGTAATGATATCTTTATTACCTGTGGTTGTAACAAAAATATTACCTCTATCTAAAACATCTTCCAATTTTCTTACTTCAAATCCTTCCATTGCAGCTTGTAATGCGCATATTGGGTCAATTTCCGTAACAATGACTTTGCAACCATAAGACTTCATTGATTGTGCTGAGCCTTTTCCAACATCACCATATCCACAAACAACAACAGTTTTTCCAGCTAACATGATTTCTGTTGACCTTTTGATTCCATCAGCTAATGATTCTCTACATCCATATAAGTTATCAAATTTAGATTTTGTAGCTGCATCATTTACATTAAAGGCAGGAAAGAGGAGAGATGCATTTTCAACCATCTGTTGCAATCTTGCAACTCCAGTTGTTGTTTCCTCTGAAACACCAATAATATCAGGTACAATATTATGCCAATGATTTGGATTTTTTTTGTGAATTTTTCTCAAAAGCTTTTCAATAACTATTTCTTCTTCTATTGTTGCAGTTATCTTTGGTAGTTTATTATTTTTGTTGTAATAATTCTCTAATTGATAACCTTTGTGAATAAGTAAAGTAGCATCACCACCGTCATCAACAATTAGGTTTGGTCCTTCATTTCCATTAAAGGTGAGTGCTTGAAGAGTGCAATCCCAATACTCTTCTAAAGTTTCACCTTTCCAAGCAAAAACAGGAGTTTTAGTTTTCGCAATCGCAGCAGCAGCTTCATCTTGTGTAGAAAAAATGTTACAACTAGCCCAGCGTACATCAGCACCTAAATCCTTTAAAGTTTCAATAAGAATTGCTGTCTCGATTGTCATATGTAGAGATCCAGTAAGCTTAAATCCTTTCAGCGGTTTAGTTTTGGAATATTTTTTTCTTAATGACATTAATCCAGGCATTTCTCTTTCGGAAATATCTATTTTATCCCTGCCAAGTTTAGCTAGTTTTATATCTTTGACAAGATAGGGTAAAATCTCAACAACATTTCTTTTATTTTTCTTGTTGTTAGAGTTTAATTTATTTTTCACTACTGTTTTATTTTGTAAAGTCGCTGTTCTCATATTTTTCCTATTAAATTGATTCGAATTTTAATGATAAATCTGTTTTTTCCCAACTGAAAATATCTCTACCAAAATGTCCATAAGTAGCAGTTTTTTGATAAATAGGCTTTTTTAAGTCTAAAAAGTCGATTAATCCTTTTGGTCTAAAGTCAAAATTTTTTGATATTAAAGATATAATATCATTTTCGTCGATACTGTTTGTACCAAAAGTATCAATGGTAATTGAGGTGGGTTCAGCGACGCCAATAGCATAAGATACTTGTATTTCACAACAATCTGCTAATTTTGAAGCTATTATATTTTTAGCTACGTATCTAGCAGCATAAGCAGCCGATCTATCAACTTTAGATGGATCTTTTCCAGAAAAAGCACCACCACCATGCCTAGCCATGCCTCCATAGGTATCTACAATAATTTTTCTGCCTGTAAGTCCGCAATCTCCAACTGGTCCTCCTATTACAAATTTACCGGTAGGATTAATTAATATTTTTGTTTCATCTGTAATCCAATGTTTTGGTATTACAGGAGAAATAACGTGGTCAAAAATTCCATCTTTGAGCTCCTGATAAGATATGTCCTCATCATGTTGTGTTGAAAGTACAATTGCTGACAATCTTTTAATGCTTTTTCTTTCTTGATCGTAAACTACACTTACTTGGCTTTTTGCGTCTGGTCTTAGCCAATCTAGAGTACCCGATTTCCTAACTTCTGATTGCTTTTTAACAAGCTTATGAGACAAATCTATTGGTGCAGGCATTAAACTATCAGTTTCATTACAAGCATATCCAAACATGAGCCCTTGATCCCCAGCTCCTTGATTTAGATCTTCACCTTCACCTTCATTTACGCCTTGAGCAATATCTGGAGATTGTTTAGTGATATGATTAATAAAATCACATGTATTTCCATTAAATCCAAGATTATCATCATTGTAACCAATGTCATTGATTACATTTCTAACAATAGGTTCTAAATCAGGATTTCCATTTGAAGTAATTTCTCCAGCAATAATAACTAAATTGTTCTTTATCATTGTTTCACAAGCTACTCTGCTATTTGGATCCTCATTTAAATATGCATCAAGAACTGCATCTGAAATTTGATCACAAACTTTGTCAGGATGACCTTCTGAAACTGACTCTGATGTAAAAATGTAATCTTTCATTATATCTCCTTATTTATAAAAGTAATTTAATATATTTAACATGCATGAAGTATCATTCATTAAGTAGTAGTGAATTACTGGAACCCCTGCATTTATTAGCTCTTCTGATTGTCGAATTGCCCAGTTTGCACCAATTTGATCAATATATTCAATATTTTCTTTGGCCTCATTTTTAAGTTCATCAGGCAAACTAATATGAAATATTTCCTCAAGACTATCAATTTGTTTTGGCTTGTCGAGAATTTTAATCCCTGGAATTATTGGAATTGTTATGTTTTCTTTTCTACATTTTTCTAGAAAATCAAAATATTTTTGGTTGTCAAAAAACATTTGGGTTACTGCATATTCTGCACCTGCTTCAATTTTTTGTTTAATAATTGAAATTTCTTTTTCAAAATTATTTGAATAGAAATGATTTTCAGGATACACTCCAATTCCTGTACACATTTCTATTGATGAAGAGTTTGCGATGTCAGTTAAATATTTACCATTTTTTAAATTTTGTATCTGATGAACTAGTTCAAGTGAATTAGAATTGATAGTTTTTCCATTATTTAGAACCTTTTTTGGATTACCATCACCACTTATTGCTAAAATATTTTCAATTCCTAAAAAACTAAGTTCTATAAGAGCATCTTCTGTCTCTTCTTTAGTAAAACCGTTACATGCAAGATGAGCTACCGTATCTATATTAAATCTATTTTGAATAATTCCACATATACTAATTGTTCCAGGCCTTTTCTTTTTCTTAGTTTTTTTACCATGCTTATTTAATGAAACAGTAGACGCATGACTGGTTACATCAATGAAAGGAGGGTTAAATTTCTTAAGACTTTCAACCATGTCTAAAACGATTTTGATACCTTTACCTCTAAGAGGAGGGATTATTTCGTAACTAAACTGGGTATCATTACTATTTTTTATATGATCTATTACCTTCATAGTTCTAAAATATGAGGAAATATTTTTTTCAAAATATCCTCATTTACCCCTTTTCTATTTGCGTAATTTTTTAACTGATCATTTGAAATTTGTGAAATAGAAAAATACTTTGATTTTGGATGAGAAAAATACCACCCGGTTACTGATGAAGCAGGAGAAACAGCGTATGATTCAGTTAATTGCATTTTTGAATTGTTCTCAATATCTAAAAGTTTCCATATTTTCTCTTTTTCACTATGATCAGGACAAGCAGGATATCCTGGAGCAGGTCTTATACCAATATATTTTTCTTTAATTAAATCTGAATTATTCAAATTTTCTTCAGATGAATATCCCCAAAGCTTTTTTCTTACATCTTCATGCATTTTTTCTGCTAATCCTTCAGCTATTCTATCACCAATTACTTTGATCATAATACTTTCATAATCATTATTTTGTTTAGATTTTTTATCACTTATTATATCAACATTAGTTCCAGCAGTTACTGCAAATGCGCCTATCCAATCATTAATATTATAATCCTTTGGGGCAATAAAATCTGAGAGAGAGTAATTTTTTCTAGAACCCTTATTTGTTTGTTGTCGTAAGTGGTTTAAAGTTATTCCATTTTTTAATATTATATCATCACCTACTGATGATGCTTCAAAAAAACCAATTGTTGCTTTTGGGTTAAATAATTTTTCTTTAACTGCTAAATCAAGAAATTCATTTGCATCTTTAAATAGTTTTTTTGCTTCCTCTCCCATTTTTTTATCATTCAAAATCTTAGGGTAACTTTTTTTGAATCCCCATGCATTAAAGAATGGGGTCCAATCAATATAATCAATAATATCTTCAACAAGAATATCCTCAAAATATTTTATTCCTTCAAATGAAGGTTTTACAGGATTATAATTTGACCAATCAAATTCAAATTTATTATTCTGACTTTCAGTAAGACTAATAAGTTTGCTGGATTTATTGTTGTAATATTTATCCTTTATTTTTTTGTATTCAGTTTTTATTTCTTCCTTATAGATTTCATTATTTTCTTTTAAAAGATTTTGAGATACAAAAACGCTTTTAGAAGCGTCTAATACGTGAAAAACATTATCTTTGTAAACAGGATCAATTTTAATTACAGTATGTTTTCTTGAGGTCGTTGCCCCTCCAATCAATAATGGTATTTTAAATCCTTGAATACTCATTTCATTTGCTACTTCTACCATTTCATCTAAAGATGGAGTAATTAATCCACTAAGCCCTATCATATCAACATCATTCTCTTTTGCTTTATCAATAATTGTATTTTTTGGTACCATGACTCCTAAATCAATTACTTCAAATCCGTTACATTCCAATACAACTTTTACGATATTTTTACCAATATCATGCACATCGCCTTTTACAGTAGCCAAAAGAATTTTTTTTGTTTTTTTAGCCTTCTTTTTATCAATGAAAGGCGTGAGATTAGCAACAGCTTTTTTCATGACCCTAGCACTTTTTACAACCTGCGGAAGAAACATTTTTCCTTCACCGAAAAGATCACCCACAATATTCATTCCGTCCATTAGAGGTCCTTCAATTACATCAATTGCATTTTTAAGTTCAAGTCTGGCTTCTTCAATATCCTCATCAATAAAAGTATCAACTCCTTCGATTAATGAATATTCAATTCTTTTTTTGATTGATTCATTTCTCCATTCAAGTGTTTTTTTCTTTTTACCAGTTTCACTATGAAATTTTTGTGAGTATTCTAAAAGACGTTCTGTTGCTTCATCATCTTCATTGAAAATTAATTCAGTGATTAATTTTTTAACTTCATCCTGAATTTGATCATATATAACAATTTGTCCCGCATTGACAATCCCCATATCCATACCTGCTTTAATAGCATGGTAAAGAAAAATTGAATGCATTGCTTCTCTTACACTATTATTTCCTCTAAAAGCAAATGATAGATTGCTTACTCCTCCGCTTATGTGCGAACCAGGGCATAATTTCTTAATCTGCTTGCAAGCTTCAATATAGTTTATTGCAAAATCACCATGCTCTTTTATACCTGTTCCTACAGCAAAAATATTTGGATCAAATATGATATCTTTTACATCAAATTTTACTTTGTTTAACAATAAATCATAAGCTCGTTTACATATATTTACCTTTTCATCAATTGTTTCAGCTTGTCCATTCTCATTGAAAGCCATAATAACTACTGCAGCTCCAAATTTCTTTATTATCCTTGCTTGATTAAGAAAAACTTCTTCCCCTTCTTTTAAGCTTATTGAATTTACTATGGGTTTTCCTTGAATATTTTTTAAACCATTTTCTAATACTTCCCATTTAGATGAATCAATCATTATTGGTACTTTTGCAATATTTGGATCAGAGGATATATATCTTAAATACTTTTCCATTATCTCCTTGGAATCAAGCATACCTTCATCCATATTAACATCAATTATTTGTGCTCCATTATCTATTTGTTCTTTTGCAACATCCAAGGCTTTTTCAAAATCTTCATTTTTTATAAGTTTTTTAAAAATGGATGAACCTGTCACATTAGTTCTTTCGCCAATATTTACAAAATTGATATTATCTCTAAAAATCAAAGGCTCTATACCAGTGTAAGAGGTATCAAAATCTATTGTTGGGACAATTCTTGGTGAAGATTCAAATAATTTATCTTTTATTGCACTAATGTGTTCGGGAGTAGTTCCACAACATCCTCCAATGATATTTAAGGAGCCATGGTCAGTAAGTTTTTTTATCTCTTCTGCCATAAAAGCAGGTGAATCATCATATTCTCCCAATTCATTTGGTAAGCCAGCATTTGGATGAGCGGAAACAGGACAGTCTGCAATTTTTGCTAACTCTTTTATATATGGAGACATTTCTTTAATACCTAATGCACAATTAATTCCTACACTTAAAGGTTTTGAAAATTTTATTGTATGCCAGAAGGCTTCTAATGTTTGTCCTGATAAGGTTCTCCCACTTTTATCAACTATTGTGACTGATATCATTATTGGTAGACTCATTTGTTTATTTTCAAAATAATCTTTTACAGCAATTATTGCTGCTTTACAGTTTAAAGTATCAAAAATTGTTTCAATCATTACAATGTCAATACCACCTTGAATTAGTCCATCAATTTGTTCATAATAAGCATCATATAATTCATCAAAAGTCAC